>OBZH01000186.1_pt1 | contig 83036 bp, 72 predicted proteins | sample 1476881 | NCBI WGS metagenome assembly OBZH01 (sample SAMEA2580230, study PRJEB22360) | human gut metagenome | biome: human gut; feature: human-associated habitat; material: faeces | place: Denmark | collected 2008/2010 | reverse complement strand
GCATTCAAACACGATATGCATGGACTTTATTGCGCGATCAAGTAAAACGAGTGTTTCAGCCGAACAAGGTTTATACTTTAATAATCTCGTGTGATTCTAAGTGGAAATACGAGAACGCTGTAAATCGCTTGAAACAAGAACTAAAGTCATACTATCCAACTTATATGCAGCAAAATATTGCGATTGTTGATGGAGATAAACCTATCATTAAAATTGAAGCTAGGAATCTTAATGATGAACAAAGCAAAAAAATAGAAGGGCATATGCGCAACTTCCTGAAAGATGTATTGTTGGATAGACAAACGTACGCAGAAGCTAATAGCTACGGAACTTACGATGTACGCGTCAAAGGTGAAGGATTTAACGATCACGACGCACCAATCGTCTTGAAAGAAATTCAGGAGATGGGTAAAGCAAATGACGTGAAGATTGACCCGAGCCATATTAAAGGATTTAAGTATTAAAAAATATTGACTCCGATGGAGTGTGTATGATAGTTTTATAGCATCGAAGGTAGCACCTCGATATACCGTAATGACTGACCGATACTAGCTTCTCGGTCAGTCTTTTCATTTTTGAAGCTAAATAGTTGCTCTAAAACTAGTATACGAATACTATCTAAATAGGGATTCCTGATACAGTATCATTGATAGTAATTTAAGAGACTGTGGGGAAGTTCAGGAATCCCTAGTTTATATTCTAACGCTTTGTATGCGTTTGCACAAATAATTCCTTGTACCTTTAGCTCAGTTGGTTAGAGCAGACGGCTCATAACCGTCCGGTCGTAGGTTCGAGTCCTATGGGGTACATAATATTGTCAATTTATAAAAAACGAAAACGTTTTTTTGTATGCGATGTGCTTTTCTTTTGATATACGAAATTATTAGGAGTAATATGGGGTTAAATGAACTATTATTTAGGGGGAATAACTTATGTGTACGTCCATCACTTATGTTACAAATGATCATTATTTTGGAAGGAATTTTGATTATGAAATATCTTACAATGAAGTAGTCACTGTTACTCCAAGAAATTATAAATTAGTTTTTCGAAAGGTAAATAATTTGGATAAGCATTATGCAATGATTGGTATTGCCGCAGGTATAAGTGACTATCCTCTTTATTATGATGGTACCAATGAAAAGGGTTTGAGTATGGCTGGATTAAATTTTTCTGGGTATGCTGATTATAAAGAAATACAAGAAGGAAAAGATAATGTATCTCCTTTTGAATTTATTCCTTGGATTTTAGGACAATGTGCAACAGTAGATGAAGCTAAAGATTTATTAATGAATATCAATTTAGCAAACATCAATTATAGTGAAGAACTTCCACTATCTCCTTTACACTGGCTATTAGCTGATAAAGAAAAGTCTATTGTGATAGAAAGTATGAAAGATGGGCTTCATATATATGATAATCCTGTAGGAGTCCTTACAAATAACCCTTCATTTGATTATCAATTATTTAATTTAAACAATTATCGTGTATTGTCGAGTGAAACACCTAATAATAATTTTTCAGATCAAATTAGTTTGAACGCTTATAGTCGTGGGATGGGAGGAATAGGTTTGCCTGGAGATTTATCTTCTGTTTCTCGTTTTGTTAAAGCGACATTTACTAAACTAAACTCATTATCAGGAGATTCAGAATCAGAAAGTATTAGCCAGTTTTTCCATATCTTAGGTTCAGTAGAACAACAAAAAGGTTTATGTGATGTTGGTGACGGAAAATACGAATATACTATTTATTCTTCTTGTTGCAATGTAGATAAAGGAATTTATTATTATCGTACGTATGAAGATAGTCAAATCACAGCCATAGATATGAATAAAGAAGATTTAAATGGTGAGGAATTAATTAGATATCCGATAATGAAAAAACAACAAATAAAATATGCTAATTAATTATTTGGGTATTTTTATTAAAAAGCCGAGAATACTTGTGACTTCAGTCTTGAGAGGTTCAATAAAATGTACTATTAACTAATTAATTGTAAAAGCTGATGAATCATTTCCTCAATATTTTTAGGCTCTTCGTCAATGAGTGTTGGTGAAGAAATTCAATAGAATAATCGAGATACTCACACGGCTAGACAGCTATTTTGTCTAGCCGTGTTGTTGTTCTGGCTTTAGTTAGTTGGGTAGTGTTCTTAGTTTTCTTGAAATATTTTCCTCGATATAAAAAGATTCGTTCTCGGTAGTTTTGAAAGTTTCTAAAGCCATAGGCAATTCGTTTTAGTACTTTGATATGGTTATTCAGACATTCTATAGGCCGTTGGAATAGGGAACGCGCAACGCTCGTTTGATTTCTGTTTGGTATTTCTTGAAGGTCGTGAACACTGGTTGGTAGTGCTTTGGCAACTCCTTGTAGTCTTCTTTTAGGAGCGCGACGAATTCAGGAACATCTTGTCTTCTGATAACGGAAAGAAAATCCTGGTAGACTTCGTAGCCTCGCTTTAAGGAATCATCATAAGATAATAGCCGATCGACTATCTCTGCTTCTGTCAGATGATCTCGAAATGACGGACGCCAGTAGCGATGCTGACCTTTCAATTCCCACGCATTCTTTTGAAGTAGTCTCCAGTATTTCTTTAAGTGCTTCGACCGACGATCCCCTTTTTTAAAGGTCTTCATTACTTGAATTCGGTGGTTGGTAAAAGCCCGACCAATGTGTTGGCTAATATGAAAGCGATCGGCGACGATTCGGGCATTCGGAAAACACTCTTTCACCAATGTGCGATAAGGTGTATAGAAATCTGAAACCACTAGACGCACTTGTTCACGGACTTTTCTAGGGTAGCGCAAGAAATAGTCGCGTAAAGGATTGAGTTGCCGATTTTCCACAATATCAATCAGTTGATGGGTCTTGCCGTCCATCATGACAAAGCTCATGGCTCCCGAGACGTTTTTCACCGATTTGAATTCATCGAAACACACCACTTCTGGTAACGGCTGGTTCAAAGAAACAATTTTAGGCCGAAGGCTGCGAAGTATTCGAATGACAGTGGTCGGAGAAATGTGCTTCATACGTGCGATCAAAGACATAGAAAGTGGTTCGCTTAATAGCTCAAGAATGGCTTGTTTGACTCTGCGAGCAATGGAGCAGCGACGATCACTAACTGAATCTTCTGCTAAAAAAGTCTTTCCACAGTGTTTACATTTGAAGCGCTGTTTGTTAATCCGAAGAATGGTCTTGTAGTTACTGACATCATTCAATAAGATGGATACTTTTTTCCAGCCCCATTTAATGATCGTTTGCTTATTTTGATAGTGACAATGGAAGCATTCCTCTGGTTGATAGGTCAATGTGCCATCAAAAACAAAACATGTTTCGTCATTGATGCGCTCTTTGCGAAAGGCATCTTCATGAAAGGTAAGATTTAGGTCTAGAATATCTAGTAACTCTTTGGTAAACTCTGAATAGGACATCTTGAAACACTCCTTTGAATGGTTTTCGTCGACTTTATTCTAAAGGATTTCAAGGTGTCTGTTTGCGTTTATTAGAAAAAAGAAAAAGTATTGGCAACAGAAGGCGTCACCAACACTAGATATTATAGAGCCTATTTTTACACCCTTAAACAACGGAGCTCCTCTGGGAGCTTCTTTTTTACACTATGATTTTCCCGCGATTAACACGGTAGCTATATATTGCGATCTTTCGATTATTCCAGCAGAATATCTGCTTATTCTTATGAAGAAGCAAAATAGAGAATAAGGTTTTAGTGCTCATTGGAGCCTTTCTGTTCTGGCGAAAAAATATTAGGTTTCCTTCGTCATCAGGCTTAGCAGTAGTCAGTGGAATAAGGGTACTGCCCATTTGTGTATATATTTCCTTTGTATTCCTCATGAAAAGGATTCGCAGTTAGTTGTCTCAATAATTCGCCAGCCTTCATTTCATACCTTCTTCCGTTGGAATCTACTTGATTCAAATTTTAGCATGATACTTGTCTTGCCGACAACTGAATATCTTCTTACAATATCAGTTCCTGATTTTTAAACACGATTTAATTATAGTATGCAGGCTTATATTAAAATTTATTTATAAATAAACAATGTTATTGAGAAACAATAGATAAAACGTTAATATATAAAAGTTGCAATGTCGCTTTTATATATGAAAGGAGAAAATTGAATAATGAAAAGGAAAAAATATGTAGTCGTAACACTCATCATTGTAATAGCTTTTATTGGTTTAGCCGGTAAAAATTATGCAGACAGTATTTTAAACTGGGGTGGGGAACAGAATATTTCTACCATCAATGATAACTTAGATAAGTTGAATGATTCATTATCAGATAAAGAACAGAAAATCATACAATTATCCAATAAATCAGCAAGTACAGAGGGCCAATTAACTCAATTTCAAAAAGATATTGATAGTTACAAGCAACAGTTAGAAGCTTTGAAAAATGAAAAAAATCAATTAGCTGGAGAAAAAACTAGTTTAGAATCTCAATTAAATAGTAAAAATGGAGAACTTCAATCTAAACAGCAAGAAATCGCAGATAAATTAAAGGAAATTGAGCAGAAAAACCAAGAGATCAATCAGAAAAACCAAGAATTTAATACTAAATTGCAGGATGCACAAAATAAAGCTAATGATTTACAAAATACCATTAATTCACTAAATAACCAGATTAACACTTTAAACAGTGAAAAAAATTCTTTGCAAGCAGAACTGGATTCTACTAAACAACAATTAGCAAGTGCAAACAAAGAAAATTCTAATTTAAAAGCTTATATTGATAAATTAAACAAGGCTAAACAAGATGTAAAAGATACAGCTAACAAGTCTCAACAAATAGTTGATCAACATCAATAAAAGAGAAAAGATTTCTAGCCCACGATAAGTTATTTTCCCATTGCACATGAAACCGTTTCATTGTATACTATTCATATCCTAAAAACATTTTTTTCATTACTTCAGAACGCTCGAACGACCGGGCGTTCTATTTTTTTGAGTAAATCTATCTTGTCAAATGTAACCGCTCGCTGTATACTTTAGTCACCAACAACCCTAAAACACTTTTTCATAATCCTTGGAGCCCTGGACTAATCGGGAGCTCCTTTTTTTTGTTGTTTTATGTTGGTAAATTAAAAAGCCCGAAAAATCAGGCTTTTACCATATCAAATTCCATCATAATTTTTGTTTTTCCGATCACAGCGTACTTTTTTACAATGAATTGTTTTCTCTTATTATAATCGCCAGCCACTACAACATTCATGCCATCTTCTACGTCAGCTAGAAAATTCAAAGAGTGACCAGCAATCAAGCAACTAACATCATCTAACTTAAAGAAGACAAGGGGACATTCCGACATCTTTAAAATTTTAATTTTGATAACTGTTCCTGTTATTGACTGCATGCGATCACTCTATTCTAAATTGATAAACTTATTATACGAATGTACGTTCGTATTTTCGAGCGAACAAAAGATTAAGAATGAAAGGGGCAGAAAAGGGGCAAAAAATCCTAACTAGTTCGTTCTAGCTCGTTTTTTATCGTAATTTAATCGTTGTTAAACGTTGATTTCAAGCGTTTTTTGACCAGTTTGAACAAGCGATAAAACAGCCATAATAAAAGATGCTGTAAAATAGTTTGTGCATGCCCGCTCTTTTGAGTGGGCTTTTTTAATACTCAAAAGTAAAAAATCTATAAAAAAAGCGTAAAAAAAAGTTTGTGAATTGAAAAAATCTTGTGTCTTTTGCCGAAAAAGAGTATATCTTAGAACAGCGAAAAATTTGGAGGCGTCACATGTTTAATTTTCTACCACATTCGGTTCTGCAAATGAGCACAATTTTTTTGTCAATCGTCATTGAAGCGATTCCTTTTGTTCTATTGGGATGTCTCATTTCCGGAGCGCTGCAGGTATATTTAACCCCTGAACGAGTGCAAAAAATTCTGCCTAACAATAAGTTTCTAGCAATTCTAGTAGGTTCTTTTTTAGGCTTCTTTTTTCCATCCTGTGAATGCGGCATCGTGCCGATCGTCACACAGTTTATGCGAAAGGGAGTTCCTGAGCATACGGCATTTGCCTTTATGGTAACCGCACCGATTATTAATCCGATCGTTCTATTTTCAACCTATATTGCTTTTGGCAACAGTATGAAGTTTGCGTTTCTGCGAGCTCTTGGAAGCTTCATTGTCGCCTTGATCATAGGCTCATGGATCGCCTATTTTAATCGTTCTCCAATCTTAAAATCCGAATTATGCGAGCATTCTGATCATCACGTCGAAAATAAAATTAGAAAAAAATTAAAAAACAACATTTGGTCAGTGCTTATTCACGGAATTGATGAATTTTTCGATACTGGACGATATCTAATCATTGGAGCCTTGATTGCCAGCGGAATGCAGGTCTTTCTTCCGACACAATTCATGCTGCAGCTGACCTCTTCAAAAATCGTCGGCATTCTAGTGATGTTGGTCTTAGCCTTTACCATGTCACTTTGTTCAGAAGCGGATGCTTTTGTGGGCTCTTCTTTACTAAGCTTATTCGGTACGAATGCGATTGTTGCCTTCCTAGTCTTTGGTCCAATGGTTGATATTAAGAATTTAATGATGATGAAACGCAGTTTTCATGGGAAATTTATCCTACAGCTGATCGCATTGATCAGTGTGGTTGTAACGATTTACGCGCTAGTGATATAGAAGGAGGAAGAGGGAATGATACGTTTTTTGATTTTGTCGGGCTATTTTGAATTAATGATGTATTTGCAGGTTTCCGGCAGACTAGATCAATATATTAATGTCCACTATCGTTATCTCATCTTTCTGACGATGGCATTGTCGCTGATACTCGCTTTGGTCCAATTGAAAATTTGGGCCGCTGGAGAGAATGAGAAAAATGATGAGCATCATCATCACGGGCATGATCACGGCTTGAACAAATCCTATCAGCGAGGAATTGCTTATTTGCTGCTGGCTTTGCCGCTAGTAGTGGGGACGCTATTTCCAACGATCAGCTTGGATACGACGATTGTTGAAGCGAAGGGCTTCAGCTTTCCAGTAAGCAAAGAATCGGTGGGCGACCCTGAGATGAACACCCAATATTTGAAGCCTGATACGAGTATCTATTACAATAAAAGCGACTATAATGAACAAATGACACAGCTGATGAAGAAATACGAGACCGATCAAAAATTGGAGATCACGGATGAGAATTATTTAGAAGTGATGGAATTAATCTACAATTACCCAAATTCCTTTGTTGGAAAAACGATTTCTTTTAACGGCTTTGTTTACGAGGCGAACAAGAACAATCAGAAATACGATTTTCTTTTCCGATTCGGGATTATTCATTGCGTGGCTGATTCCGGAGTATTTGGATTGATGACCAAGCTGCCAACTGATTTAACAGTGAAAAACAATCAATGGCTGCATGTAGAAGGGACTATAACTTTAGATTTCTTCGAACCTTTTGATCGTCAGATCCCATCTGTGACAGTCAACAATGCTCAAATGGTGAGTGCTCCAAAAAATCAATATGTTTATCGTGCGTTCTAAGCATGCAATTTATCCGTAGACACCATCTTTTTTAGATGAGGTCTACGGTTTTTTGTTGGCATTTAGTCTCTAAATTTTTATTTTACGGAGTATAGGTAAATAAAATATTTCTCGAAATCAAGATAAACTCAGAAATTCTACAAATTTCTAGTATAATAAAAAGAAAAAGTAGAAGGAACTATAATGACGAATAAAATTTTTCTTGTAGAAGACGACGCGACGATTGTTTCTGTGATTCAACAGCATTTAACTCAGTGGGGGCTGGATTGTGAAATAGCAAATGACTTTCAACATGTTTTCGAAGAGTATCAAGCGATTCAGCCTGACCTAGTAATTTTGGATATTTCTTTGCCATATTTTAATGGCTTTTATTGGTGCCAGGAAATACGTAAGGTTTCAGAGGTGCCGATTATTTTTCTGTCCTCAGCCAAAGACCACATGAATCAGGTTATGGCTTTGAATATGGGCGCTGATGAATTTATCGAAAAGCCTTTCGAACTGACGATTTTACTAGCGAAGATTCAAGCGCTGCTGCGCCGCAGTTATAAATATGGTCAGCAACTAAGCTATTCCTTTGGGGAGTATCAATTTGTTCCAGCAATCAATCAGATTCAATCAACAAATGATCATCTGCCATTGACTCCAAATGAATCACGTATTTTAAGTGTTCTATTTGCCACACGAGGGCAGATTGTACCCAGAGAACAAATCATTGAGACATTGTGGCAAAGCGATGATTTTATTGATAACAATACCCTGGCAGTTAATTTGACACGCTTACGAAAAAAATTGAAGGACTTTGGTATTGACAGTTTGATTCAAACGGTTAAAAACAAAGGCTATTTAATCGAGGAAAAATAATGAAACTACTAATCCATTTTCTATTTGAAAGACGAATGATTTACGGGATGTACCTCGTATTTTGGGGACTGATTTTTCTGACGTTTTATCTCTATGAACTCAGCTTGATACCTTTTTGGGATAGCTTCTTATTTACATTTTTTGTGCTGATTACCTATTCTTTTGTTTCTTTTTATCGATATTTCCGTAAGCAAAAGCAATTAAGGCTATTAGCAACAAAAGATCTGCAATTGAATAGTTTAATCTTTCTGCCTAAAGCTGCAACCTTGTCTGAGCAGACCTATCAGAATGCTTTGCGATTAGTCTTAGAAACGAAAAATCAGCAGCAAGAAGCTCTGCAGCAAAGACAAAAAGATATGCTAGATGACTTCGGCTTGTGGCTGCATCAAATCAAGACACCAGTGGCTGCTTTAGATCTTTTAATTCAATCAGGTCAGTTAGAGCCACGAACAATGAAAAATGAACTCTTCAAGATTAATGAATATTTGCAGATGATTTTAAACTATATGCGGCAAAATCTCGATCAAACAGATCTTGTTTTTCAGCAAATTTCAATTGATAAGGTGATTAAAACCGTTGTAAAGAAATATGCGACTTTTTTCTCTCAAAAGAATTTAAGTCTGCAGCTTGAAAATTTGACTGGAAAGGTCAACTCAGACCAAAAATGGTTAATTTTTATTCTAGAGCAGATCATTTTTAACGCAATCAAATATACAGAAAATGGCACGATCAGCATAGCCTTTGAGAAGAATCGGCTGATTATTCGAGACACTGGTATGGGGATTCGAGCGGAGGATCTGCCGCGCGTTTTCGAAAAGGGATACACTGGAATGAATGGCCGCGAGCAGCAAAGAGCTAGTGGACTGGGCCTCTACCTTAGTCAACAGGCCGCCAATAAATTAGGTTGTCAATTGTATATTGAATCTCAAGTGAAAAAGGGAACAGAGGTCGTAATAGTTTTCCCAGAAGAGATTGCCGCATATGAATAAATCCAAACTTTCATAATTGTAAGTTTGGATTTATTTTCGTAAGTAGTGTTTTTACAGGCAAGATTCTATGATGTAGTAGAGAGCTAGCCAGTGACAATCGGCTAACGAAACCACAAAAAATGAACTAGGAGGAATTCACAATGAATGAACTATTAAAAGTTGAGAATATCAAAAAGATTTATCAAACCCAGTTCAAGGGGATGCCTGTTGAAGCATTAAGAAGTATTGATTTGTCTGTTGACAAGGGCGATTACGTAGCGATTATGGGCGAATCCGGGTCTGGTAAAAGCACCTTATTGAACTTGATCGCAACCTTGGATAAGCCTTCTTCTGGAACGATCTTATTGGACGGGATGGATCTGAATACCATCAAGGAAAAAAATGCGGCCGCTTTTCGCCGAGATCATTTAGGCTTTGTGTTTCAAGATTTTAATTTACTAGACACATTTTCAGTCAAAGATAACATTTTATTGCCGTTAGTTTTGTCTCGCATGCCAGTTAAGCAACTGATGGGAGAACTTAAACCAGTAGTTAAGGCCTTAGGCATCGAAAAATTATTAGAAAAGTATCCTTATGAGCTTTCAGGCGGTCAAAAGCAGCGAGTTGCAGTGGCTAGAGCGATCATTACCAATCCAGATTTATTGTTAGCGGATGAACCAACAGGGGCATTAGATTCTAAAACCTCTGAACAGCTGCTGCAAATTTTCCAACGTTTGAATTTCAATGGTCAGACGATTTTAATGGTAACTCACAGTTCGATTGCGGCCAGCCATGCCAAACGCGTCCTCTTTATCAAGGATGGACAGGTCTATCATCAACTTTATCGTGGGAACAAGGATAATTATGAGTTTTTAGAAACAATCAATGAAACGCTGACAGCCTTGTTATCGAAGGAGGCTTAAATATGTTTTATCTAAAATTAGCCTCTACAAATTTAAAGAAGAATCATCGCGGATATTTGCCATTTCTTATTTCAATGCTATTTCTAGTCGCTATCAATACAATGACACAGGTAATTGTAAATAATGAAGGGATGCGCGCGCTGCCTGGCGGCGATTCTGCTAGTTCGATGTTTGGATTAGGTCATATCGTTATTATGATTTTTACTGTGATCTTTTCATTTTATACGAATAGTTTTTTACTCAAGCAGCGAAAAAAAGAACTAGGCCTTTACAATATACTCGGCTTAGGAAAACGCGAACTGTATCAGCTAATGATTTGGGAAAGCTTCCTCAGCTTTTTCATTGTGCTGATCACTGGTTTAATTACCGGAGTTGTCTTATCAAAGCTAGCTTTTCTAGTCTTGCGTCGGCTGATCAGCGTCGGAAATGAGTTTGTTTTTCAGCTGTTACCTGAGAGTCTTGGATTTGTTTCCCTGCTGTTTCTTGGAATTTTCTTCTTGCTGCTGCTAATCAATTGCTGGCAAATCAAAAAGACCAACCCTATTTCGCTTCTGCATGGAAGCAAAAAGGGAGAACAGGAACCAAAAGCACGTTGGATCATCGCTATTTTGGGTTTGGTCTTTTTAGGAAGCGGCTATGGGATCGCGGTTACAATTGATTCTCCGATAAGTGCCTTAACGCTGTTTTTTGTTGCCATTATTTTGGTAATTCTTGGAACCTACTGCTTATTTATGGCAGGAAGCATTGCTTTACTGAAGCTGCTAAAAAGGAATGAACGATTCTATTATAAGACGAATCATTTCATTTCAATCTCAAGTATGATGCATCGAATGAAGCAAAATGCAGCGGGCTTAGCCAGCATTTGTATTCTTTCAACAATGGTTCTAGTAACAGCAGCGACTACTGGCAGTCTATTCTTTGGACAAAAGGATGTTGAAAATACACGCTATCCACGTGACGTGATGATTTCAACAGTTCAGCAGCCGGAGAAGGTGAAAGCTGCAATCGAAGCAGTTAGTGCTGAGAAACAAGCGCCGATTACTAAACAGGTCTACCTGACTTCGACCAAAAGTATCATGTTTCAACCAAAAAATGGCAACTACCAGCTGACACCATTGGAGGATTTTTACAACTCAAAATCAGCAACGATCGCTTTAATTAGTTTTATGACTGCTCAAGAGTATGCAAAGCACACAGATGAAACAGTGAATTTGAAGGATGACGAAATTTATTTCTACCCAGTTAGCGGTGATATTGACGGAAATCAGCTGAAGCTTGAGAATCAGAAGTTTAAAATCAAAAAGCGCATCAATAAATTTCCTGGAATTAATCAACAGATCGAGCTAACGGACTATTTTGTAGTCGTTTTAGCCAATCAGTCAGTTTTAGAGCAGTGTTTGTCTGACTGGTTTCCGAAAAAAGCAGTTGCGGCAGAAAATTATCCTGAATATAACTTTATGTTCAACACTGACCTAAAGGGAGAAAAAAATCAACTTGATTTTGCTCAAACATTGCGTAATCAACTAAATCAACAGCTGGGTGACTCTCAAGTTAGGATTGTTGACAAATATACATTTGTGTCTGAGAACAAGATATTTACTGGCGGCTTCTTCTTTTTAGGAATCATTTTCGGAGCGACCTTTATTTTAGCAACAGCCTTGATTATCTACTACAAGCAAATCTCTGAAGGAATAGATGATCGAGAACGCTTTGAAATTTTACAGAAGGTGGGAATGAGTCATCGTGAAGTAAAAAAGGTTATCCGCAGTCAAGTGATGATGGTATTTTCTTTTCCATTAGTTGTGGCTGTCATCCATCTAGGATTTGCCTTTCCTTTAATTAAGAAGCTGTTGGTTCTGTTTGGGCTGGTAAACTGGAAGCTGTTTCTGCTTGTTTGTGTTATCGTGACAGTGATCTTTGCCATCTTGTATTTTGTAGTTTATCGTTTAACCGCGCGAAGCTACTATCAACTTGTTGAACGGAAAAGCTAAAAGAAGGAGCTGATCTAAAAGTCTAAAAGACTTTCGGATCAGCTCCTTTTCACAATTAAATAGCGACTCATAAGTAGCATCGGCGGAAAATAAGCCGAAAATTCATAAATTTTACGAAGCATTGAGTGTACCATTCACTATCAGCTCCTAAGTCGCTGTGTTTCTTTTCGGGATTTTCTGCTTATTTCCTGACACTGAATAGTTATGACTCGGACTCTTCTTGCTTACAATAAATAGGTTCGATCAAAGGTAATACTTAGCTTTGCAGGTCCGCTTTGGCTGATAAAGCGTTCGCTGATCTGATCTTGCAACTGTGAATTTGTGACCTTTTTTAAGTCTTCAGGCACTACTAAATCAAAATAGATGGTCTCTGGTGTGGTCGTCTTATCAACACGCAGATCGTGAAAACGCAAATGCTGATGAATATCCTTTAAAATCCTTTTTAGTTCTGGAGCAATCCGCTTAAAGTCAGGATCATCAATCGGGTAGGGATCAAGATGACAGACTAAATCAACCCCCAAGTTCTGCTTCACATCATATTCGATCGCATCAATCACTTCATGAGCATGAGGCAAACTCCAATCTTGATTGACCTCAATATGGACAGACGCAAAAACACTATTTGGTCCATAGCTATGAATCAGCAGATCATGATAGCCGATGATGTCTGGGTAATTATCCAAATGCTTGCGGATCGCTAAAACTTCTTCTTCGCGCGGTCGAACTCCCATTAAATCATTAATGAAGCTCATAATCATTTTGACTCCTGAATAAATAATATATAAAGCGATCAGAAAGCCAATATACCCATCAATGCGCCAGCCGCTGAACCATTCGATAATTGCGGAGATCAGCACAGCGATCGTAGTGTAAACATCGTTAATACTATCTTGAGCAGTAGCCTTTAAAGTATCAGAGTTAATTTCACGACCTAATCTCCGATACATAAAGGACTGCCAAAACTTCATTAGGATAGATAATATCAAAACAATATAAACGATGGGGGAGAGCAAAACACTGCTGGGATGTAGAATTTTGATAAAAGAACTATCCAAAAAACGAATCCCAACATAGGTGACCAAGATCGAAATGACAAATCCACTGATATACTCAAATCGTTCATGGCCATAAGGATGGTCTTCATCCGCTGGTTTTCCAGCAATTTTGAAACCAGCAAGGGTGATAACCGAAGAAGCAGTATCCGAGAGATTGTTCATCGCGTCCGCCATGATCGAGACACTACCTGAAAGTGAACCGATAAAGAACTTGGCGAGAAAGAGAAGCAGATTCGAAAGTAATCCTAAAATTCCACCTAAGATCCCAACACTGGTTCTTCTATTTCCCTTCCAACGACTTGTAATTTTATTTATTAAAAAATTTAGCATAACACTCATCCTTATCAATCAATTATTACTAGTATAACCGAAAAAAGTGAGAGAAAGAAACTAAATCCATCATCAAGAATTAAAAGTAAACCTTAAATATTTGCGGTTTACTTTTAATAACGATCTATTTTCGAAGTTTTTTAATAAGATTTTTGCAAATATCTCAGCTAATTAAAATGTAAACACTTTATAATTGTTTATGTAAGAGGATTCAAAAATGGGAGGTATGAGTATGGAGAATCAAGTAGACATAACATTATGGAAGATTCAAACAAGTAATGTAGTCACAGCACTGGAAGATTTCATTGAAGACTGGAAAGCTTCAAGAAATAGTGATCTTGATGAATATTTGCGGAGCTACCCAGGTTACTTCCAAAGTGACGAACCCACCCGTGAAGCAATTCGTCTAGTCCTGAATTATGCTAAAGAGCTGATGGACGGAAAACGTGATAGTGTTGGATTTTATGAAAATAAAATTTGGCGGACCGAAAGCGGCGAAAGTGTTCGAATGACTCATTTCCACGAACGTTCAATTTCGAAGTTAATGCAGAAAATTATCAAAGATAAAGAAAAAGCCAATATTTAAGAAAAGAAGGACCTAAATAGCCTGTGCTATTAGGTTCTTTTTATGCAGTCTTGTTCAATGATCTCTGCAGCTTTGACACTGTGTTGTCAGTAATTCTATTTGTTTAGATACTGAGCGCATACCAATTATAAACGGTGTCTTAAGTAAGTTAACCTCATCAATAGATCTCGGATTATCATTTTTATTGATGTTTCGAGATTTATCTTTATTTTCGCGTATATTATATTAATAAAATAATTATTTACACAAATTACACAACACACTTTTTTAGAATTTTATTAAAATAAACATTTTATTCGCAATTGAATCTTCATTGAATAACCATTTATTGCATTTAGTAAAATATGCAATTTGTGAACGAATTAGACTGATTTATCAAGCTTTATAAACTAATGAACAGATAAAAAGGTAGCCATTTTATCCTGCACGTTGATAATATTGAAGATTTTATGAACTCTGGCTTAGACTTTAGACAGGTTCTTAAATTAATGATATTATAGTAAGTAATTAAGGAAATTAATTATATGTGAAAATATATTTATATTAGAAATGAGGTATAGAGATGAAGTACAATAAAATTGTAAGTCTATTAGCGCTGGGTAGTCTTTTTGGTCCAACTCTATTGGCTTCACAACAAGCTTTCGCTGAAGAAAGTAGTACTGTTGCAAGCAATTCAGCTGCGACTTCATCAAGTCAACAAACGACAGAAAGCTCGAGTACAGGAGAAACCGGGAGCTCTGAAGCGCCTGATCCGACTCCAACCGAACCAACTCCTGAACCAGCGAAACAATATAATTTATTAGCGAATGGTAGTCCAATCGCAAACAATACAGTCGCTGATGCAAACGGCAACCAAATTAGCTTCCAATATACATCGAATGAAGGCTTGGTTGCTGGTACAACCGTTCATTACGTTGTGTCATTGGTAAAAGGCTATACACTAAAAGAAGTAAAGATTATTAATACTACCACACAAGCAATTGTTTCAACGAGTGGAAATATCAATGGTCAATTCCCAATGCCTGATTCAGATGTATCTATCCAGTTTGAAGTGACTCCTGTGAAGGAGGAAGCAAAACCAACACCAACGCCAAAACCAGCAGAAAAACCGAGCGGCAATACAGGGAATTCAAACAGTGGAAATAAGGATAAACCAGCAAGCAATCCGTCAAGTACCACCAATTCCGCTGGAAATTCATCAGCAGCAAATCAAGAACAGCAAGCAGCACGTCAACCAGAGGCAGCAGCAGCGGATGTTCGTATTCCATCAAATCAAAATGCACCAACCTTCAGTAATGAGGTTCAAACGGCAATCGTTCAAGAGGCATACCGCCATCTTGGAAAGCCTTATGTTTGGGGAGCTAAAGGTCCGAATGCTTTTGACTGTTCAGGGCTTGCTTATGTTGTATATGCCAATGCGACTGGTCATAATATCGGCGGTTGGACAGGGGATCAGCAATACGCGGGGACGCAAATTCCTGTCAGTGAAGCACAGCCTGGTGATCTGCTATTTTGGGGAGCACCAACGAGTGTGACGACTCACGTTGCGATCTATATTGGTAATGGGCAATATATCCATGCACCACAACCTGGCGACGTCGTAAAAATCGGTAGTATCGCTGATTTTGCGCCAACCTTTGCTCTTCGCGTAAATGTTGCCGGTCTACCGAAAGCAACGGGCTCTTTATCCAATGCATTTGGACAATATAGTACGAATCAACCATTTATTTTTAATAAAAATCAAACAACCGATCAATTCATCAAAAAAATCGGAGAAACATCTCGCGAAATTGGACAAAAGAACGGCATTTATTCATCAGTAATGATTGCCCAAGCGATTTTGGAAAGTGGTTCAGGTAATAGTTCACTAGCCAGCGAACCAAATTATAACTTGTTTGGTATTAAAGGCAAGTTCAAGGATCAAGGCGTGACATTCCAAACGTTGGAACAGGATAAAGATGGTGCAAGCTTCCAAATTACTTCTGAGTTTAGAAAATATCCTTCTTATAAAGAATCATTGGAAGATTATGCTAAACTGATCAAAAAAGGAATTTCAGGCAATGCTGACTTCTACAAGGCAACTTGGAAAGATCAAACCGAATCTTATAAAGACGCGACAGAACATCTACAAGGACGCTATGCAACAGATAAACAATATGCAGAGAAACTAAATGCAATCATCAAAGCATATGATTTAACAGAATTTGATCACGCTAAAGAAACCAAAGAAAAAACGCCTGGACCTGAAAGCACAGTAGCGAAAGCTAAATTTGATGTGAATGATCAGATCCAATCAAAATTAATTGCTAGTATTATAAACAGTCCACGAATTCCACAAGTGATGTCAACGAAGCATTTTGTTAATCTTTTCCGCGGTGAAAGCCTAATTGCGTTAGCTGCGACAGCTTTGCCAACGAAGAAGATTCAAACGGAAACTATTCCTACCGCTTCATCAATCTATGTTACTTTAAGCAGTGGCTTATTGGCGGTTATCCCACCAATGAAATAATTTTTTCAAACCATAGACTGCCAAGTGAAAAACTTGGCGGTTTTTTTCTTTTAAAAATGCTTGAATTATGTGAAAATGGAATCGTATTCTTTTTCTCACGAATTAAACTAATAAAGAAAAATTTCACAAGAGAGAGGATTTCGTGAAATTTATCAATGATTTCAAAAAAATTAGAAATAGGTCTGAATGAATCAATTTTTGTTTTTTTAAAGCAGGAGAGATGACAATGAAACGGAAGCAAGAGAGTTTATTAACGAAGCAGCGATTACTGGAAACCGCCTTTCAAAATTTCTATGAAGTTGGATTTGAGAATACTTCATTAGATAAAATATCCAAAGATGCACATGTTAGTCGAGGTGCTGCTTACTGGCATTTTAAGAATAAATCAGAAATTTTTGGTGAAGTCGTTTTAATGACGATTGAGAAAATCAAGACTGAAAAACGTGGGATCATGTTAGACGAAGAGATGAGTTTTCAAGAAAAAGTCGTGGAAATATTGATGGTTCCGTCGCAAAATCAGATGGGCTTCAAGTTTATGCAGCAATCTTTAAAGACGTTAGAGGTCTATCCAGAATTTGCCGAGCTGCTTGAAACTTTTCGCGAAACACGCGCGCGACTGTATAACTTCTTTTTAGCTGGTTTAGTGGAAGAGGGATTAGAGGAAAATGATGCCATGGCTGTTTCTAGTATGCTTTACAATTATTTCGAAGGAATGTATGGTTCAGGAACTCCTGATGAAGTTACAAAAAATTACACTGCCGAGGCTATTAGACGTAGTATTTCGATTATTTTTAAAAACGCTTAAAAAAAAGAAGAACTTGTTTGCATCAGCATTTTGCGAACAAGTTCTTTTTTTCACGAAATTGACAGCGCTTTCATAACTTAGGTATATTGAGGTTGTAAGAAACATACACTCATGTATGTAAAAATGAAAGGGGCTTAAGGAAATGGCAATGGAGGAAATGGTACAACGGGCACGTGTCGCAATGGAAGAAATCAGCGGATACACTCAGGCAGAAGTAGATAAGATGCTTTATGCAATTTCTAAGGCAGTTTTTGAACAAGCAGAACCATTAGCCAAGTTAGCAATTGAAGAAACAGGGTTGGGACGACTGGATCATAAAATCGGAAAAAACCAAGGTATGGCCACCAATATTTTTGCGAGTTTGAAGAATAAGGCTTCTGTTGGCGTGATCCGAGAAATACCTGAAGAAGGTCTAGTAGAAATCGCGCATCCAAGAGGCGTGATCGGTTCGGTAACGCCAACAACCAATCCGACAATTACCCCTTTAGGTAACGGCTTGATGGCCCTTAAAGGAAAAAATGCCATGATCGTATCGCCGCATCCCCGTTCGAAAAAGACAACAAAAGAAACCATTGAGCTGATGCGAGAAGCTTTAGTCAGCGTTGGAGCACCTAGAGATTTGCTACAGGTAATTGAAGAACCGAGCATTGAATTGTCGCAAGAATTGATGAAATCTGTTGATTTGATTGTTGCAACGGGAGGCCCTGGCTTAGTGAAGTCAGCTTATTCCAGCGGACATCCCGCATACGGTGTTGGCCCAGGAAATGTACAAGCGATTTTGGATCGTGATTTTGATGTAGAAGTAGCCGCGGAGCTTTCAGTTATTGGTCGCTCCTTTGATAACGGGATTGTCTGTGCGTGTCAACAAAGCCTATTTTATCCGCAAGAAAAAGAAATCGAAGTTCTTGACGCATTACGTGCAAAGCAAGCGGCGGTCTTCACTGAGGAAGCGGATTTAACGAAATTACGTGATACTTTATTCATCGATGGCAAAGCTAATCCAGCAATGATTGGGCAAGATCCGCAGGTGATCGCTGAGGCAGCCGATGTTGAAATTCCAGAGGATAGTCAGATCATCGCAGTCAAAGTTGACGCAGTTGGCAGCGAAGAATTGTTCTGTAAGGAAAAAATGGCCCCTGTACTCGCATTGAAAAGTTACGATGACTTTGAAGAAGGAGTGGCTTTTGCCCAGGAAAATCTTTTATTAGAAGGCTCCGGTCATTCAGCAGGCCTATTCAGCCATAGCAAAGAACATCAACTTTATGCGGGAGAAGTTTTGCCAGTCAGTCGCTTAGTTGTTAATCAGCCAACGATTGATGCAGGAGGCTCTCCAGCAAATGGCCTGAACCCAACTGTGTCACTTGGCTGCGGGTCATGGGGGAACAATATTATTTCTGAAAATTTGACCTATACCCACTTGATTAATATTTCGCGAATCGCGGTGCCGATCACGCCTAAACATGATGGAAACCCTTGGGATTAGGTGATCTTCATGCAAAAATTTGATGAATTACTCTCAAACTTTACTAGCGTTCAAAAAATCCGGATCGGGGTAGTCTGTGCCAATGACGAAATAACGGTTCAGTCGGTTTTTAATGAAAAAGTCAAAGAGTATCTCGAACCGGTTTTAATTGGCGATGAGATCAAGATTCAAACCATTTTGGTGCAACATAATTTTTCAGCACAAGTTGTCCCAGCAGAAACGGAAGAAGAATGTGCAGCGATTGGTGTGAAGATGGCCAAAAATAATGAGCTCGATTTTCTGATGAAGGGGCATCTTCAGACACGGACATTTTTGAAGGCAGTCGTCGATCGTGAAAAAGGAATTGCTACTAGCAAGTTATTGAGTCATGTGGCACTAAATGAGATTCCCACTTATCACAAGCTGCTGCTGACAACAGATGGCGGGATGGTGACTTCGCCCAGTAAAGAAGAGAAGAAAATTTTGATTCAGCATGGGATCGAAGTGATGAATAAAATTGGTGTTGCTAAACCGAAAGTTGGTTTGTTAGCTGCGGCGGAAAAGGTCAATCCGAAAATCACTTCTAGCGTAGAGGCAGAGGAAATTATGCAGGAGTTTCAGAACGAAGCGCCAGATAGTTGTTGGATCGACGGCCCGATTTCGCTAGATCTTTCGTTAAGTAAGGAAGTTGCAAGAATCAAACACTACGAAAGTCCTGTCGCAGGTGATGCGGACATCGTAGTAGGGCCTGATATTACCACCATGAACGTTCTTGGCAAGAGCTTAACGATCCTAGCCGGTGCAAAAATGGCTGGGTTAATTATGGGCGCCAGCGTACCAATCGTGATGGTATCAAGAGGGTCAACAGAGGAAGAAAAAGCCTATTCGATTTTAGTCGCGATGTATTGCAGCAAGAGGTGAAGCAGATGAAAATTTTAGCAATTAACCCCGGATCAACATCAACCAAGGTTTCTTATTATGTGGATGGTGAGATTATCAAAGAACAGGGAATCTCGCATTCAACAGAGGAGTTGCAGAAATTTCAAAATGTCGTAGATCAAATGGAATTTCGCCGAGATATTTTATTGGCGTTTATGAAAAAAGAAGGAATTGATCCTAAGGAATTAGACGCTGTAGCTGGTCGAGGAGGAAGTCTTCCGCCTGTTTCCTCCGGTGCCTACGAAGTAAATGACGACATGATCTATTACTTGAAGAACGTCACACAAATTGAACATCCCTCAAATTTGGGGGCAATTTTAGCTCATGAGATTAAAGAACAAGGCAGTGAAAAAACCATCGCACTAATCTACGACCCCGTATCAGTGGACGAGTTTGAAGAGGTGGCTCGTATCTCTGGCTTGAAGGGGATCGAACGCAAAAGTATTGGTCACGCCTTGAATATGCGAGCAGTGGCTATGAAAGTTGCACGTGAGGAAGGGCTTGATTATCAGCATTCAACATTGATTGTCGCTCATTTAGGAGGTGGAAACACAATCAGTATTCATTACAAAGGGAAAATGATTGATTTAATCTCTGATGATGAGGGGCCATTCTCAACGGAGCGTACAGGTGGTTTACCGTTGAAATATTTAATGCCGCTGTGCTACGAGCATAGCTTAAAAGAAATGCTGCGACTTTATAAACGTGAAGGCGGTTTGAAATCGTATGCTGGAACCAGCAACGCAAAAGAAATCGAAGAACACATTCTGGCTGGAGATGAAGAACTAAAAATTGTTTATGACGCCTATATTTACCAGATCGCTAAAGGCATAGGAAGCTTAGCCACAGTTACCAATGGTTTAGTCGATCGGATCGCTTTGACTGGTGGGGTAGCTTATTCAAAGATCGTCGTAACAGAATTAGAAAAACGGATCGGTTTTATCGCACCAATCGTAGCAGTACCAGGGGAACACGAAATGATCGCTTTATCTAAAGGCGCAGAGCGGGTTGTACTAGGAGAAGAAGAAATGAAGGAATTTGTCAGTCCAAACGTCTAAATAATTCAATAATATGTTTTTAATAAGAAAGGGGTAGCAAGAATGAAAATCAAAGCGGCATTAGTAAAGGAAAAAGGGGCGCCATACGAAATTACAGAACTGGAATTGGCAGAAGTAGGTTCAAAGGATGTATTGGTGAAAATTGTCGCCTCTGGATTGTGTCGTTCAGATTACGGTGAAAGAAACGGGAATAGTATCAATTTTCCAAATGTTTTAGGACATGAAGGCGCCGGGATCGTTGAAAAAGTCGGCAATGCGGTGACCTCCGTAGAGCCAGGAGATCATGTGATTCTGTCTTACGCTTATTGCGGTGAATGCAAGCATTGTGTCGAAGGGCACCCGTCTTCTTGTGAGAAGTGGTTTACGGTCAACAACCTTGGAAAAAATCCGCGGGGAGAGTTCATTTTGCACACGGAGGATGGCACTGAGGTCAATAACTTCTTCAATCAATCTTCTTTCTCTACGTATAGTTTGACTGAGGAATCAAACGTTGTGAAGGTGGATAAGGAGGTTGATTTACGTCTGCTTGGTCCTTTGGGCTGTGGACTTGGTACCGGAAGTGGCGCAGTTTTAAGTGTCTTACAGCCAAAAGTAGGTGAAGGGATTGCTGTTTTTGGTACCGGTGCAGTCGGCTTTTCCGCAGTTATGGCTGCAAAAATTGCTGGTTGTTATCCGATTGTCGCGATTGATATTAACGATCAACGTTTAGAAAAGGCAAAGGAACTAGGCGCCAGTCACATCTTTAACAGCAAAGAAGATGATCCTGAAAAGTTCATCAAGGTTTTAACAGATGGTCGCGGCTTGGATTATGTGATTGATTCGACCGGTGTTGGCCCTGTTATGACGAAGGCCCTTCATTCAGTAAGCAATTCAGGAACCTTCGTACCGTTAGCAGTGACTCAGAAAAATTTTGAAGTGAATACTTTCTTTGACTTAGTTTTTGGAAACAAAAAGGTTCGCGGTGTTTTGATTGGCGATACTATCGCAAAATATCATTTGCCAAACTTAATCGAGTTCTACAAGCGCGGGGAGTTTCCATTTGATCAATTTATCAAATACTATGATTTTGAAAACATCAATCAAGCCGAAGCAGATTCTATCAGCGGAGAAGTCATTAAAGCAGTCGTTGTGATGGATAAAGATTATCAGCCGCCTAAATGATTGGAGGAAATCAAATGAAAAGAGGGGACATTGTTTGGGGGCTTTTGCTGGCAGGTTTGTTAATGCTTTTCGTTATCCCTGCTACTAGAGATTCTATCTTAGCAGCAAGCTCTGCCCACCCTTATATTGGAGGCTTCATTCAATTTGCGATTTTGGCGACGATGGGTGATCTCTTTGGAAAGCGGATTGCTTCTGGTGACTATCAGTTTTCAGCTCAAGTTCCTCTGCGAGCAGTTGTTTGGGGGATCATTGGCTGTATGGTAACGCTGGTTTTTCCAGTATTCATGGGAGGTGCTGGTTTAGCACAGGCTGGGAAATTGCTGCCTTTTGCTGGCGTTTCGTTGGCACAAGCTTTTTTCGGAAGCAGTATTATGAATCTTACCTTTGCGCCAGCGATGAATACGTTTCATCGTATTATGGAGCTATGGATCGAAACAGCAGCTGCAAAAGAACCCGTGACTCTGAAGGGATTGATTGGCAAAATTGATTGGACAGCTTTTGTAACCTTCAATTGGCTGAAAGTTGGCATTTGTTTCTGGATTCCAGTCCACACGATCGTATTTCTGCTACCTGAGAATATTCGAGTTGTGGTGGCTGCCTTCAGTTCGATCGCATTAGGGATCATCCTCTCATTTGCTTCTAAAAAAGGTAGCAGTCCAGCAAAAATTTCAGAGGAAGAAGCCATCTAATTCTATTACTAGAAAAAGCCGTCTCGATCCTGCGAGATGGCTTTTTTGTCATGCTAAGAAACTCCTCATTTTAATTTACATAAAACGGTTACATGATATGCTGAAATTAATCGAATGGTCAAGGAAGGGGTAGTAGGATGTATGAAATCAAGGATTTATCAGAGGTAGAGTTTTCGATAATCGCTATCTGTATGCGGGAAGCATTTTCTGATTATTATGTAAAAATGGAATTGAGTGATGAGGCTCTCTATCATCGTTTTAAGAGTGATAATGTGCGTTATGATTTATCCTGTGGAGCTTTTTTTGAGGGTGAGTTAGTGGCCGTCTTACTAAATGCAGTGGGCGAATCCAATGGGGAAAAGGTTGCCTTCGATGCTGCAACCGGTGTTGTGCCAGCTCATCGTCGCAAAGGACTGTATTCAAAAATGATGGATTATTGCCTAGAATTATTGAAACAGTATAACTTTGCCTATTATGGTTTGGAAGTGATTCAAACCAATAAACCCGCAGTGGCAACGTATCGTAAAATGGGCTTGGAGATCATTAAAGAATATGCGTGTTTTCGAGGAAATGCAAAAGAATCAATGAAGGGGACAGAAAACTTTCAAGAACTGCCTATTACTGAGTTTCCGTTAGAATCACTAGAACCACTTAGACATGATACGCCTTCTTTTGAAAATCGAATAGAGATTCTGCAGAATTTTCCAGATGATTATCGAATTATGTATACTGGCAATGAGAAAGAGTGCAATGCTTTTATTATTTATCAAAAAGATAGTGGGCAGGTAAAGCAGTGGGGAAGACGCGAAGGGAGAATTTCAGAGTTAGGAGAATTAATGGTCAATTTGAGCGAACGCTATCAAGACGTTCGTTTGCATAATATCAATTTTACGGATCAATTGTGGATTAAAAAAATGGAGGAATTGGGTTTTGATCATTTTTGCGATCAGTTTGAAATGAAAATGGACTGTTGAAAGGACAAGGAGGTTGCGGCAACGTCAACTTCTTCGAGAAATAAGCTGTGACAAGAATTTTGTCACAGCTTATTTCATGGATTGATATGCAGCTCCATCTCTGGGGCATTGACGATGGTATCTTTAACAGGACAGGTCGTCTCAATAAAGGCCACTAAATCTTTGATTTCTTCATCAGTATTGTCAGCGTCAATGTAATAATTTGTGATAATTTTTGAGAAGCCAATCTTTACATTTGGTTTTCCCTTTAGGCGATCAGAGTCGATCTCTCCTAGGATTTCCACACGCATCGATTTCAGATTGATTTGTTTTGCTTGATAAAAGAACCGAACCACCATCATTTTACAAGCGCCTAAGGAACAGAGCAAAGCCTCCAGCGGATTCATCGCTTCATTGGTGCCGCCAACATTTTCTGGCTCATCAATGATGAATTCAAAGCCGCGAGCCGAGCATTTCAGCTGTAGACCGCCTAAAGATTCTACTTCTGCCTTCAAAATTTGTTTAACCATTCATTTCCCTCCCAATCTATTACTTCAATCATACGATTTTTGCTGAGAAAATCAAATAACTTGTGCGATTTTTCTCAATATTTCATTTTTTTGCAAGTTTTCATTGAAAATAGTATGGAAATCTTGTATGATACCTGTACATTATGGCTTTTGCCAAGAAGGAAGGAACCTTATGAAATCGGATTTATTTATGGAAATTGAAGAAACACCTGTGACTGAAAGCGAAAAGCATGTGAAAACAAAATCAGGTTTAATGTCTCAGCTAGAGTATTCGATTAGTAAAAAAATTGATTTGTTTAATTCGAGTTTGCCTCGTTATGCAGTACGTTCAATGTTCGCTTGTTTATTTTTAGCGTTAGGAACAGCTATTGCTTTTTATATTGCCATTCGTATGCAGGAAGCAATTCCAGGCTTGGAAAAAATGGCTTATGCGTTTATGTTTAGTTGGTCGTTAGTAATGATTTTATTCATGAATGCAGAATTAGGTACTTCAAACATGTTGTACACAACGATTGGTGTTTACAAGAAGAAAATGTCTGTATCATTTGCTATTAAGTTATTATTTACTTGTATTTTATTCAATCTGATTGGCGGAGTGCTATGCGGATACCTGCTTTCATTGACAGCGCCATTCGGTCACTTGGAACCAGACAACTATATGTTCACCGGAATTGCTTCAAAGCTGACAAAATCAACAAGTCAAATTTTAGTTGAGGGAATGTTTGCTAATATCGTTGTGAATACTGCTGTGCTAGTCAGTTTACGGATGAAGGATGACGCAGCAAAAGTAATGGCGATTATTTTTATCATCTTTATTTTTGCCTTCTTAGGCTTTGAGCACGTTATCGCTAACTTCCCAGCTTTTTCTTTAGCATATTTCGCTTCCCATGGTACGATTGCTGAGATGACCGCAGGAAATGTCGTTCATAACTTATTCTTCACCTTGATTGGAAACTTCATCGGTGGCGGCTTAGTGATGGGGCTAGGTTATGCGTGGCTGAATAAAACCGATTCAAAATATGTTGACTAAAAAACGTTAGGGAGCAATCCCTGACGTTTTTTCTTGCATAGGTTAAAGGATATACCTATAGTTAAAATAAGTAATCTAATTGGGGAGGTTTATTGTATGGATTTGTATTCAAGTATGTTCACTCGAAAGTCAACGCGCAATTTTAATATGAAGCCGCTATCCGAAACGACACTCAAAGAGGTAGAGACCTTTATCGAAACCGTCCAGCCACTTTTACCAAATGCTGAAATTACCTATAAGCTTGTGGGACCTGAAGGAGTTAAAGGTATTGGAACACCAAAAGCTCCCCATTATCTTCTGATTTATGGCAAGGAACAGCCATTACGAGATACCTGTGCCGGTTTTTTATTTCAACATGTCGATCTGTTTTTATTTTCTCAAGGCTATGCATCCCGGTGGGTGGGAATGATGAAACCTGCGAAATCAGACAAGGATTATATTATCGGATTGGCTTTTGGTGAACCGGCTGAATCTGCCAGCAGAACCTTGAAAGAATTTGATCGGAAGGCTTTGAAAGAGATATCAGAGGGGAAGGATTCAAGAATTGAGGCTGCACGGTTAGCACCTTCTGGTCTGAATGGACAACCATGGTATTTCATCGCAAATAATGGAGCCATTTATGTTTATCGAAAAAAGAAAATCAATGGTCTTCCTGGGATGATGTACAAGCTGACGGAACTAGATGTTGGAATCGCTCTTTGTCATTTGGCAGTTGCGACTGAGCATAGCGGTCGGTCTTTTGAATTTGTAAACAGTAAGGGCGCGCCAGCTGCACTAGACGGACATCTTTACATTGGGACTGTAAAATAAAAAAAGTCGATTCATCACTGTTTGACTTCAATCAATAAGAAGAAATTTCTGAAAATCATCATGACGTGGGAGCGGATGTTGAATAGTTCCTATTCGGCATTTTTTGAATTTTCGGCTTATTTCCCAGACGCGACATACGAGTCGACGTTTAATCATGAAAAGTAGCTGAATCAAAAATCTAAAAGATTTTTGATTCAGCTACTTTTTTCGCATTCTGACTGAAAAAGTTGAGTAATCATTATAGTATTTCTGAGCCAGCTATCTGGATCTATTTAAAACAATTTAGAGCATGTTTTTTCCTAGCAGCTTCATTAGGTCAACTTGCAGGACGTCTTTCATAACATATGGAGTTTTTTGACGATAGGCTGCTGCACCGCTTTCGAATAAGGCGAAAAGTTGTCCATTCTCGACGTGTATTTGCTCTAAATATGGCGGTGTTTCGATGATTTTCAGTGCTTCATCAAGATTAGAAAAATCAGCCGTTTCCTGAATATCAAAAACAAAGATCTTTCCTGGTTGAGTTCCCCAAGATTGCGAGAGCAGCAGGAGATTTTTGTAGATAGTCAGTCCCTGAATTTTTTTCGGAATCATTAATGTGTCATAAGGAGATTTGACCACGGATTCCCCAGCCATCATTTCTAAATTTCCGTATTCATCAATTGGATAACAGCAGAATTTTCCAGGTTCATTTAAGGAAAATAAAGCGACGTAAAGATAACCTTGATCATATGTCAAGGTAGACGCGCGGGGAAGCTCCTTTAAGGCGATTTTTTGTTGATAGGCGATCATTATGGGATCTTTTGTGTATTTTTCAATGTCGGAAAGATGGATTGCTGCCACAGCAGCATGGTTATCTAATGTATTACTGATCCAGATTTTTCGATGGATTGGATCATAAGCCAGTCCTCCAGCATGAGGTAAATCTGGGAGAATAACCGTTTTGAGTCGAACACCAGTGATACGGTCCAAGACATAGATGACAGAATTGTGCTGATGATCATGACAGTAAGCAGAAATCAGTAAATAGTCTTCAGTCAAGGTCAATCCTTGAGGCGTCATGGCTGTACAGTGGTCTTTTTCATTTCTCCAATTTATCGTGTGGACTTTTTTTAACCCGGGAACAGGAAAGCTCAATTCTTTCCTAGCATTAAAAAAATCGGGAAACGCCTGCCAAACGTTTTTATGATTGGAAAATGATCCTAATAAAAAATGGCGCAACCAAATTATTGTTTTCAGAAGAATATTATTCACCGTCTTCGCCTCCAATGTCTCTATTTTAGCAATTTATTTCTGTTACGAACAGTCATTGGAATTTAGATAAATTGATTTTTTTACCAAAAAATGTTGACATGTCGAAAAAATACGGGTAATATTCAAAAAAATAAGAGTCATACAAAAGAGAAGTAACATAAATGAGCCTTTTCAGAGAGCTGATGGTGCTGTGAATCAGTAGGGATAAATTATGTGAATGGACTTTTGGACGAAGCTTTGAAATCTTAGTAGGAGCTTCCGGGAACTCCCGATATAGAGTAAGGTCGTTGTTGGACGACTGATAGAGAAATGCCTTGTTTGGCATACCATTGAGGTGGCACCGTGGATTACCGCCCTCAAACCAAGTTTATTTGGTTTGAGGGCTTTTTTTGTTCGAAAGGAACAAAACATGGGTTACGACAGGAATACTTTTTTAGAAAATCAAAAAAATCGACTTTAAGAGAAGTAGCTAGGATAGAAAAAATCACAGAAAGTTTCGGCTGATGAGAAGAAACATTTTTTCCCTAGTGAATGGACTTATTGGAGCGTTCTTGAACCAGAGTAGGGAACGACGGGAGCTCCCGTTACAGAGTACGATCGTTGTTGGACGATTAGAGTTGCTGTTTGCGAACAGTAAAAAAGAGGTGGTACCGCGCTGCTTGCGCCCTCAAACCAAAGTTTATTTTGGTTTGAGGGCTTTTTTTTGTTTAGTTAGCTATGAAAGACTTAGCAATCCTTATTAAAAATTCAACTTAAAGGAGTCATAGAATGAGAAAAACGAAAGAAATATTCGACAAACATCTGACCCCAGAGACGATTTATTACAGTTTGAAGGATCGAGGAACGTCACTGTTTGAACGAAGGTCTGAAACGCAGGATTATGCAATCATCGCTTTTGATCCAGTGAAGAATTTGATTTTTCAAAATGGAGCATTTCAAGACGGTCACGTGAGCTATCCTTGCGAAGATCCGCTGAAGGAGTTAGAAAACTACGTATTAGTAGATGAAGAAGAGCAAGAAAACTTGATTTTTCAAGGCGGGGCTTTAGGGTATGTCGGGTATGATGTGGCCGCCTGTTACGAAGCTATCGGAGAGATTCCAAAGGATCAACTAGGTGTTCCAGATCTGCAATTTTACTTATATGAATCCTATGTAATCTATGACAAGCAAAAACAAATGAGTACCTTAGTAATTGGAAATAGCTACAGCAAAGACTCAGAATTACAAATGAATAGGCGAATGACAGAATTAGAGCAGAAGCTTCTTCAAGTAAGTAAGCTGCCGGATTTAGAAATGCCTACTTTGGAATTTACGAGTAATCTTTCTCAAATCGAGTTTGAAGCAATTGTAAGACAGGCGAAGGAACGGATTGTAGAAGGGGATTTATTCCAAGTCGTCCCATCGCAGCGCTTGTCAGCGGAATTTACGACTGATCCTTTTAACTATTATCGTCAGCTGAGGCAAAACAATCCCTCAGCATATCTCTATTATCTTGATTTTCCTGATGTCCAAGTAATTGGGAGTTCACCAGAAAGTTTAGTGACTGTCGAAGCTGAGCTGGTTACGACAAACCCGATTGCAGGAACTAGAAAAAGGGGAGCAAATCAAGAAGACGACGAAGCTTTGGCTAAAGAGCTGCAAAATGATCCAAAAGAAATCGCGGAGCATCGTATGCTAGTAGATCTTGGTAGAAATGATTTAGGCAAAATAGCCGTTCATGGATCAGTAACCGTACCAACATACTTAACGATTGAGCGTTATCAATTTGTGATGCATCTTGTATCAGTAGTGACTGCCAAACTAAAACCGGGACACACAGCGATGGATGCCTTAAAAGCTACTTTACCGGCTGGAACAGTCAGCGGTGCGCCGAAGATCCGAGCGATGACTCGTATTTATCAATGGGAAACAGTCAAACGTTCGATTTATGCAGGAGCAGTTGGTTTTCTTGGTCAAAACGATCAGGCTGATTTTGCGATCGCAATCCGCACAATGGTCGTTAAAGATAATCAAGCCCATGTACAGGCAGGCGCAGGAATTGTCTATGATTCTAACCCGACTAGCGAGTATTTTGAGACATTGCAAAAAGCCAAAGCATTGATGGAGGTGGGACAATGATTTTGCTTGTCGATAACTATGATTCATTTACCTATAATTTGGTCCAGCTGTTGCCAGAGAATGTCAAAATTTTGCGAAACGATGATCCAGAGCTGTTTGCCATAGCGGAAAAAGCTTCGGCAATCGTCCTTTCTCCGGGACCAGGCAGGCCCGCAGAAGCCGGTATGATTGAAATGCTGATTCGTCGTTTTTATCGCAGAAAACCAATTTTAGGTATTTGCCTAGGTCATCAAGCGATTGGCGAAGTCTTCGGCGGAAAAATCATCAGTGCCCCGACGATCATGCATGGCAAGCAGTCGCGTCTGCAAAGACAATCTGAAAGGCAGGTCATGCGTTATCACTCGCTGATGATCGATCCTCATCAGGTGCCACAGGATCTAGAAGTTATGGATGAAGCAGAAGGCTGTATCATGGCGATTCGTCATAAACGCTACCCGGTGTTTGGCTTGCAATTCCATCCTGAATCGATTGGAACAGAAGACGGCGCTAGTTATCTTAATCATTTTTTACAGAAAGCAGGGATTTAAATGCAAGAATTATTTGAGAAAGTCTATCGTGGCAATGATTTAACTATTAGTGAGATGCAGCAGGTCGGCAAGGCGATCTTTGAGGAGCAATTAACAGACAGCCAAATCAGCGCATTATTGGTGGGCTTGAAAATCAAAGGGGTTGCGGCAGCCGAACTGACTGGACTAGCGCAGGTTATGCAGGGAAAAGGCACACCAATGTTAGCAGCACCAGTCGGTGTGATGGATAATTGCGGTACTGGTGGCGATCATTCTCACAGCTTCAATATTAGTACGACAGCCGCCTTTGTTTTAGCAGGCGGCGGCATTCCTATGGCGAAACATGGTAATCGCAGTGTTTCCAGCAAATCGGGCAGTGCTGATATTTTAGAAGCTCTAGGGATTACCTTGACCGTTAGTCCTGAAAAAATTGATTATTTGCTAAAAGAAGCAGGCATCGCCTTTTTGTTCGCACCAACGTTGCATCCGGCAATGGGAGCGGTAATGCATATTCGCAAAGAATTAGCGACACCAACGATTTTCAATCTGTTAGGACCGCTGATTAATCCTTATCCGCTAGATTATCAGTTGATGGGCACCTATGCTGGTGACTCGCTCGTTGAAACTGCTAAAACATTGGGACAATTAGGACGGGAACGAGCAATCGTCATTCATGGTCATGGCGGCATGGACGAAGCCAATCTAGCTGGCACAACTCATTGCGCCGTCTATCAAAATGGTGCAGTCAAAGAATTTTCTTTTGATCCTGAAGAAGCCGGCTTCAAACGAGTGCCATTAGCAGGGATTGTTGGGGGCTCCGCTGAGAAAAATAAAGATATTTTACTTTCTGTTTTACGTGGCATTCCTTCTGCTCACTATGAAACCGTACTTTTGAACGCAGGCTTAGGCTTTATGGCTAGTGGTCGGGTAAAAACATTGACTGACGGAATCGCCGAGGCAGAACAATCGATTCTTTCTGGAGCGGCTTATGATCGACTTCAGCAACTGATCGTAAAGCAACAGGAGGCGGCGTAGTTGGATTTTTTAACCAGAATTTTATTAGAAAAAGAAAAAGAGATAGAGAACCTAACAGCTGTTCAGACAGTTAAAACCAAGGTTCGCCCTTCCTTTTACCATATTGTCAAAGAGCAGCCAAAGAAAATGCATGTAATTGGCGAGATTAAACGAGCATCTCCCTCAAAAGGAGTCATCAATGAGAACGTTGATATTTTGCAACAGGCCAGAAGTTATGAAGCAGCTGGTGTCAGTGCCATTTCAGTCTTAACTGATCCAGTCTTTTTTAAGGGTGAGATCAATGATCTTGCCGCGGTTGCCCAAGTGGTGGATGTTCCTGTTTTGTGTAAAGACTTCATTATAGATAAACGACAGCTTGATCGTGCAAAGCAGGCCGGAGCAAGTATTGTACTGCTGATTGTTGCAGCACTCTCTGTAGCAAGATTATCAGAGCTTTATCAAGAAGCCAGAAAGCGGGGACTTGAAGTTCTGGTGGAGGTTCACGACAAGGATGAATTAAGGAAAGCACAAGCGATCGGTGCTGAGATCATCGGTGTTAACAATCGTAATCTGAAGACCTTCAATGTTTCCCTACAGACCAGTCTTGATCTTGCCCAACCAGAAGGGAAGTCCATCTATATCAGCGAATCAGGCTTTAAAACGGACCAGGATGTTGAAAAGATTAAGCATTCCTATCATGGGATATTAGTGGGAGAAACATTGATGCGAGCGAAGACCCCGTCCGCGAAAGTGGCTGAATTGCAGGTGAGCAGAAAATGACAAAAATTAAAATTTGCGGATTGAAAGATCGCCCGACAATTGAAGCGGCAGTGTTGGCTGGAGCAACCTATCTAGGATTTGTCTTTGCGAAAAGCCCGCGTCAGATGATGCCAGATGAAGTGCGTAGGCTGACCAGAGATCTGCCAGAGAGGATAAAAACAGTCGGCGTTTTCGTTTCACCGCAACAAAACGAGATTGAAAAAATCGCAGATATCGCTGGTGTAGACCTAGTCCAAATTCACGGCAAGACGAATCTGACCAAGCTTTCACGCCCAATCATTCGCGCCTTTAGTGTCAAAGATCAGAAAATCGTTTGCTTCAATCAATATGCCCATCTTTTATTGGATGCGCCACCTGCCAAGCTGATGGGTGGTAATGGTCGAACGTTTGACTGGCAGCTAGTTGATCAAAATCACCTACCTAAGGAGAAGCTCTGGTTGGCTGGGGGATTGACCAGCGATAATGTTAGCGAAGCGATCCAGTATTTCGCGCCGAAGGTAGTAGATGTTTCCAGTGGTGTTGAAACGATGGGAGAAAAGGATAGCATCAAGATTCATGCTTTTTGTCAAGCGGTTAAGGCAACAGATAGTCAAATAAAACTTCAAAAATAAAGTAAAAACAAAGGAGCGATTCTATGTATCAAGAACCTAACAAAGCAGGTTTCTACGGAGAATATGGCGGAAAATTTGTCCCTGAGACATTGATGTACGCGATTCAAGAATTAGAGGAAACCTATGAAGCATCAAAAAAAGATCCAGCATTTCAAAAAGAACTGAACTATTATTTGAAACAGTATGTAGGACGGGAAAATCCACTTTATTATGCAGAGCGCTTAACGAAAGATTTAGGTGGAGCTAGGATTTATTTAAAGCGTGAAGATTTGAATCATACAGGGGCACACAAGATTAATAATGCTTTAGGTCAAGTGCTGCTAGCCAAGAAAATGGGCAAACGTAAGGTTGTTGCTGAGACTGGTGCAGGTCAGCATGGTGTCGCAACAGCCACCGCCGCGGCGTTGTTCGGCATGGAATGTACGATTTTCATGGGCGAAGTCGACGTGAAGCGTCAAGCGCTGAATGTCTTTCGCATGGAGCTTCTAGGAGCCAAAGTTGAAAGTGTCACTTCCGGCAGCAAGACCTTGAAGGATGCGGTGAATGAGGCATTGCGTTATTGGGTCGCAACGGTGGAGGATACTCATTATGTGATGGGGTCTGTTTTAGGTCCGCATCCATTTCCTGAAATCGTCCGTGATTATCAAAGTGTGATCGGGATCGAAACGCGGCGGCAAATTTTAGAAGCTGAAGGTCGATTGCCTGACTTAGTTTTGGCTTGTGTTGGCGGAGGAAGCAACGCGATGGGGATGTTTTATCCGTTTATAGAAGATCAAACGGTTCGATTAATGGGAGTGGAGGCCGCTGGGCATGGGTTGGATACGGAAGAACATGCGGCATCAATCAATAAAGGCAGTGTTGGTATTTTACATGGGTCGAAGATGCACCTGCTGCAAGATGAGGATGGTCAAGTTTTAGAAGCCTTCTCGATTTCTGCCGGTTTAGACTATCCAGGTATTGGGCCAGAGCATTCTTTCTTACATGACATCGGCCGAGCAGAGTACGCAGCGATTAATGATGAGGAAGCAGTTGAGGCCTTCCATTATTTATCACGACTAGAAGGGATCATTCCAGCACTAGAAAGTTCTCATGCGTTGGCACAGGTATTAAAATTGGCACCGACAATGAGTAAGGATCAGATTATCGTGATGAATCTTTCTGGCCGCGGAGATAAAGATGTTCAGCAAATCAAAGAACGAATGGAGGCAGCACAATGAAACCTTTGACGGAAACATTAAAAAGCAGAGTAGAAACAGAAAAATTATTTGTTCCATATATTATGGCAGGAGCGCAGGGATTAGATAAGCTAGAAGAAGAAATAGCAATGCTGGTAGATCAAGGAGCAGCCGCGATCGAATTAGGTGTACCATTTTCTGATCCCGTCGCTGATGGTCCGACGATTCAAGCTGCCGGATTACGGGCCTTTGCACAACAGGTGACGCTTAAGAAGCTGGTCGAAAAATTGCAGGAGATTCGTTCAGGTGCCCCGCTAATATTGATGGGCTATAGTAATTCTTTCTTTCATTATGGAATTAAGGAACTCGTGGAAGATTTAGATGGAACCGATGTCCAAGGGTTCATTATTCCTGATTTACCTTATGAACATCGTGATCTGGTCCTACCAAATTTGAGAGACATCGCTTTGTTAACGTTAGTTTCCTTAACTAGTCCAATAGAACGGATAAAAAAATTAACAGCGGATGCGGAAGGATTTATCTATGCCGTAACCGTCAATGGCATTACTGGAACAGGGCAGGATTTTCGCAATGATCTAATGACGCATCTGTCAAGGATCAAATCCTTCAGTAAGATCCCCGTCTTGGCTGGCTTTGGTATCTCAACGAACGAGCATATCAAAAACTTTCAGCAGGTTTGCGATGGAGTTGTTATCGGTTCTAAGATCGTCAGCTCTTTAGAAAGACAAGGAACCGAAAAAACTGGAGAAATATTGGCAGAAATTTTGCGATAAGGTTTCATTTGGTGTTTAAATTTTTTAGCGTTATACTTGAGTTATTATGAAAAGGGAGAGTGTTTCAAGTATGACAAAAAGAGTAAAAGGTTCATGTACCACCGTACTAGTCGGAAAGAAAGCATCAATTGATGGCTCAACTATTATTTCAAGGAACGATGATGGGCATGAAGCATTAGACCCACAGCGTTTTGTGGTAGTTCAACCAGAAGATCAACCAAAACATTATCAAGCAGTCATTAGCGGCGTGAAAGTTGAATTGCCTGATAATCCACTGCGCTATACCTCAATGCCGAATTCGATTTTAACGAATGGTATTTGGCCTGCGGCCGGGATTAACAGCGAAAACGTTGCGATGTCCGCAACGGAAACGATCACCACAAATCCACGGATTCAAGGACTTGATCCTTATGTTGAAGGCGGGATCGGTGAAGAAGATATCGTGACATTGGTTCTACCTTACATCCACAGTGCCAAAGAAGGCGTAGAACGTCTCGGTGCTTTATTGAAAGAATACGGAACCTACGAACCAAACGGTATTGCTTTTTCTGATCAAGACGAAGTATGGTGGTTAGAAACCATTGGCGGACATCATTGGGCAGCAGTTCGTATCCCAGACGATGCTTACGTAGTTGCGCCAAACCGTATGAATATTGATGATTTTGATTTTGACTCCGCTGATACGCTTTGTTCAGATGATTTAAAAGCATTGATCGATGACAACCATTTGAATCCAGACTTTGAAGGCTATAACCTGCGTCATATTTTCGGCAGCTCTTCAATCAAGGATACGGTCTATAACAATCCGCGGGCTTGGTATGGGCAAAAATATTTCACTCCTGAAGTAGAACAAGACCCAATGGATCAAGATCTTCCATTCATTTGTCGAGCAAACCGCAAGATCACAATTGAAGACGTAAAATTCGTGTTAAGCTCTCACTTTGAAAATACCAAATACGATCCTTACGGAGACGGTACAGAAGCAGAAAAGACCTTGATCCGGCCAATCGGAATCAACCGGAACCATAATGTGCATATTCTACAAATCCGCAACAATGTACCCGCTGAAATCGCAGGTGTTCATTGGTTAGCCTATGGTGCCAATACCTTTAACACGGTCGTACCATTCTATTCAAACGTTAACGACACACCTGCTTGCTACAAGGATGCCACCGGTACCTTTGATCTAAATAATATGTACTGGTTAAGCTGTGCAACTGCACTCTTAGGTGATACAGATTACAATTTCTACGTGGATTTCCGTAATACCTTCGAGTTAGAAGCAATGTCGGCTTATCGCGGTATTCAAAATGAAACGGATAAGGCAATTGCTGATCAAACCGATGTGCAAGAATTCTTGGAAGCTGCTAATGAAAAACTGGCAGATGAATCCTTGAAACGCCAAACGAAGCTATTTGGCGACATGGTCATCTCAGGATCAGAACATATGAAATTACGTTACAATTTGAATGACTAAAAGAAAAAAATCCTCCAACGTCAATGGAGGATTTTTTTTCGTTCCAACAGCTTTTCATCACCTATCCGCAAAGCATCCTCAACAAATAATCGCTCTTTGCCTGTTATACTAAAGAAGAATAGAAAAGAAAAAGAACTATTTTCCAGATAGATGAAAAGGAGATCGTGTAATAATGAAAAAAGCAGTCTTAATTGTCAATCCTAGTTCAGGGAATGAAGAGGCAAAGAAATACGCTGGACAAGCGCGAGAAAAATTGGAACAGTTTTTTGATGAGGTGGATGTACAAGAAACAGAAAAAGAAGGCGATGCAACAAAATTTGCCCGCAAAGCGGCTGAGGAAAAAGTCGATAGTGTTTTCGCGATGGGCGGAGATGGAACAGTTAATGAAGCAATCAGTGGATTGGCTGAACAGGAGTATCGTCCGAAATTTGGTTTCTTCCCATTAGGTACAGTCAATGACCTAGGACGTTCCTTGAAAATACCAATGGACCCCAAAGAGGCGATTGATACTTTCACCATCGAACGCAAAACATCTTTAGATATTGGAAAAGTCAACGATGAGTATTTTATGAATATTGTTGCCGTTGGAAGTATTCCTGAAGCCATCAGTGATGTTGATGTAGAAGAAAAGACCAAATTCGGCAAACTAGCCTATTTTGTGAATGGGGTCAAAGAAGTCTTCAATGATGAAAATTACCATTTTACGTTAGAAATAGACGGAGAAAAAACCGCAATCGAAAGCAGCGCAGTTGTTATCGTATTGACAAGAACAATTGGCGGTTTTACACACATTGTTCCTGAAGCGAAGGTTAATGATGGGCAGCTGTATCTGCTTTACCTCAAGGATCAAAGCATCACGGATCGTCTGAAAAGTGTTCCAGATATTATCAAGGGTGTTGATCAGGCAAGCGAGAATATCGGGTATACGCCATTTACAGAGGGGCGTTTGACGGTGAAGGAAACTGTAGACTTGCATCCAAGTGTCGACGGGGATGAAGGACCAGAACTGCCATTAAGCTTCAAAGTATTGCCTCAACATTTAGAAGTCTATTACGGAGCTGAGTAGGCGAAGGAATGAGGCAGCAACAGAAGTGGTCGGCACATTTCCGATACTAGAAAAACATTTAATCGGAAAAAGGAGTTATGACAAAAAAAATTTTTCATAGCTCCTAATTTTTTTAGCCAATTTTTCTCATTAAAAATAAAGGACAAAAATGTTGCTCAAGTGAGGTTCTTATTAAGATAAATCAATTCAGTTCAATATTTTGAGCGAAAACCATCAAATTTTTACCTTTATATAGTTATTTTCCTTTTTCTTCATATTTTACGAATAAAAAGCGCTTAAGCTGAACATTTGGCAATTTATTTCGTAAGGATTATAGTAATTATAGAATTAGATTTATTTTAGTTCTGTTATTCACAATATAGGGGAGGAAATAAAAATGGACATAGTGACGTTGGCCCGTTTTCAGTTTGCCATGACAACGGTTTTTCACTTTTTCTTCGTACCATTCTCAATTGGAATGGTATTAGTTGTTGCCATTATGGAAACGTTATATGTTAAAACGAAAAATGAAAAATATCGTCAATTGGCAAAGTTTTGGGGAAACATTTTCCTACTAAGTTTTGCGGTGGGCGTCGTGACTGGGATCATTCAAGAGTTTCAATTTGGAATGAACTGGTCAGATTATTCACGGTTCGTCGGGGATATTTTTGGCGCGCCTTTAGCAGTGGAGGCCTTATTGGCTTTCTTTTTGGAGTCCACATTCTTAGGGCTCTGGATTTTCACATGGGATCGGGTAAAACCAGGTCTGCATGTACTATTTATTTGGCTTGTAACGATTGCCTCAATGTTATCGGCTTTTTGGATTTTAGCGGCCAATAGTTTCATGCAGCATCCTGTTGGTTATGCGCTTCGTAATGGCCGAGCAGAAATGACCGACTTTGGTGCGGTAATAGCTAATCCAAAGGTCTGGTATGAATTCGGTCATGTAATCGCTGCGGCAATCACAATGGGCGGAATGATTGCCGCTGGACTTGCGGCATTCCAACTATTAAAACGAAAAGACATAAAAATGCGGGAATTCTTTATGAAATCTATGCGCATCGGATTAGTAGTTACATTATTTGGCTCAATCATGGTTTTAGGTGCGGGAGATGCGCAAATGAAAGCCTTGATTGAAACGAATCCAATGAAGTTTGCAGCGATGGAAGGAACTTATGAGGATACTGGAGACCCGGCAGCCTGGACCTTGATTGCTTGGGATAATGAACGAGAACATAAGCAGGTGTTCGGGATTCAAATTCCCTATATGCTAAGTATTCTTTCTTATAATAAACCTTCTGGCTCGATTAAAGGAATGGATACTGTGAACAAAGAGTTAGTTAAAAAATATGGCGATCGAAATTATTATCCACCGGTGAATGTTTTGTTCTGGAACTTCCGTATCATGGCGGGCTTTGGTATGCTGATGCTGCTAGTAGCCGTTCTTGGTTTGTTCTTTACTCGTAAGAAAAAACCAATATTATATGAGAAGCGTTGGATGCTGTGGGTGATGGGGCTTTGTACCTTTGCACCATTTTTAGCCAATACAGCCGGCTGGCTAGTGACCGAGTTAGGCCGCTATCCGTGGACGGTTTACGGCTTGTTTACGATTGAAGACAGTGTGTCGCCAAATGTTTCAGTGACCTCTTTATTAATTTCAAATATCATTTACTTCCTGCTGTTCTCAGGATTAGCAGTAACAATGATTTATTTAGTTAAGCGTGAATTAAACAAAGGACCAGGACTGGATCAAATGAATCAGGAGACTGACTCAACTGATCCTTTCGATAAGGGGGCGTTCAGTCATGAGTAGTTTACAATTATTGTGGTTTTTATTGATCGGCGTCCTGTTTTCTGGCTTTTTCTTTTTAGAAGGGTTTGATTTTGGTGTCGGTATGTCGGTTCAAACCTTGGCCCATGATGAACACGAAAAGGACCAGATCGTAGAAACAATTGGACCGGTGTGGGATGGCAATGAAGTCTGGCTGTTGACAGCTGGCGGTGCGATGTTTGCCTCATTTCCGTATTGGTATGCGTCACTGTTTAGTGGGTACTATTTAATTTTGTTTATCATTCTATTTGGCTTAATTATACGCGGCGTTTCCTTTGAATTCCGCAGTCACATGCCGAAGGAACACAAACAATTATGGAATTGGACATTGACTATCGGTAGCTTTCTTGTGCCATTTTTCTTTGGTATTTTATTTATTAGTATGATTCAAGGAATGCCATTGGATGCGAATCACAACATGACAGCGACCTTTACTGATTACATCAATTTGTATTCTCTTGTCGGCGGTGTGGCCTTAACGTTATTGTGTTATTTGCATGGCTTGAACTATATTGCGCTGCGTACGGAAGGCCCTGTTCGCTACCGCGCAAAAAACTATGCGCAGCTGCTGTACGGCGTTCTTTATTTTGGCTTAGTCGCATTTGCGATTTTGATGTATTTCAAAACGGATTTCTTTCAAAATAATTTTGCGGTGACATTGATTTTATTAGCGGTGATCGTGCTGCTGACAATTATCGCAAATGTATCTGTCTTTAGAAATAAAGAGATGCTGGCGTTTATCACTAGCGGGTTAACCTTGATTGCGCTAGTCGCTTTATTATTCAGTGGCTTGTTCCCGCGAGTCTTGATCAGCTCTATTCCAGGAAATGACTTGTTAATCGAACATGCTTCTTCAAGTCCGTATACGCTGAAGGTCATGTCTTATATTTCACTGACTATTTTACCCTTTGTACTAGGCTACACTGCCTGGACATATTATATTTTCCGCAAACGGATCAAACATCCTCATGAGATCGGAGTACAATCAAATTATTAGCAGTTTTATTTGAATTAACTTTACTAGGAAATAGGAGTTCAATCATGATCGACAAGAAGTTATTACAACTTCCCGGTATCAAAAAAATTCTGATGTTGCTTGCAGGATCTGCTATCCTGCAAGCAATCTTTATAATCGGACAAGCGTACGGGTTGTCTAGGACAATCACGCATTTATGGGACGGGGAAGAATTAAACAAACAACTACAGTGGATACTGTTGTTTTTCATATCCTTTGCGTTGCGTCATTTGATGACCTATTTGCGGGAGCATGTATTAGAAGAATATGCTTATCAGCAGGCTAAAGATTTACGTGGTCAATTGTTGCGAAAAATCTTTCGCTTAGGTCCGCAGGTGGTGCAAAAACAAGGAACTGGAAGCGTGGTTACGACTGCACTAGATGGGATTGATCAGGTGGAGGAGTATTTGCATCTGATTTTACCAAAAATGCTGAATATGATGATTATCCCTTGGATTCTATTAGTAGCAATTTTTCTATTGGATTGGGAATCTGGTGTGGTATTACTGCTTGTGTTTCCGCTGATTATTATTTTCATGATCATCTTAGGATACGCGGCTCAAAGTAAGGCCGACAAGCAATACAAGGTATTTCAAGTGCTATCGAACCACTTTATCGATTCTTTACGAGGAATTGATACGTTGAAATTCTTTGGCATCAGCAAGCAATACAGCAAGAGTATTTTTACGACCAGTGAACGTTTTCGCAAAGCGACAATGAGCACACTAAAAATCGCGATTCTTTCGACGTTTGCGCTAGATTTCTTTACCACGCTATCTGTTGCCGTAGTAGCTGTTTTATTGGGGCTGCGTTTAATCAATGAGGGGATTTTCTTATTTCCGGCATTGACGGTGCTGATTCTTGCTCCTGAGTATTTTCTGCCCATTCGTGATTTTTCCAGTGATTATCACGCGACTTTGGATGGGAAAAATGCGATGGACGATGTTAATCAGATTTTAGAACTGCCAGAGACGCAGGATGCGCAGCTTAAGCTACCAACCTGGTCAGCTGATAGTCAGTTGAGTGTGAAGATGCAGTACAATTACGCAGAAAAGCTTGGTGCAGAAGTTGATTTCAAGGTACGGGGTTATCAAAAAATCGGAATTATCGGCATGAGCGGCTCTGGAAAATCAACATTGATCAACTTGCTGAGCGGTTTTTTACGTCCTGATGCTAGTCAGATTCGTTTTAATGATCAAGCGTTAACCGCTTTTGACCAGCCTCAATGGCAGGAGCAATTGATTTATATTCCGCAAAATCCATATATCTTCCAGCGATCAGTACGGGAAAATATCGCTTTTTATCATCCGCAGGCCAGCGATGAAGAGATTTTAAAGGCAATCGAAGTGACTGGTTTGACGGATTTAGTGAATGACCTGCCAGATGGTTTGGATACGAAACTAGGCGAGGGAGCACGCACACTGAGTGGTGGACAGGCTCAGAGAATCGCGTTAGCTCGTGCCTTTTTGGATCAAGAACGAAAGATAGTATTGTTCGATGAACCAACAGCGCATTTGGATATCGAAACGGAAGTCGAATTAAAGGAACGAATGTTGCCGCTGATGGAAACTCATTTAGTCTTTTTCGCGACACATCGGCTTCATTGGCTAACCGAAATGGATTATCTGCTGGTAATGGATCACGGAAAACTCGTTGAACAGGGAACCTTGAAAGAGCTGCAAAAAAAAAAGGGTGCCTTTACAAAATTAAGTCAGGCGTTGCGAGGTGAAGAGACATGAAGCAAATCGGATTATTCGACGTCCTAAAAACCGATGAATGGGTCAAGCCCTTTTTCAAGCAATATAAGAAATCTTTGATTCTAGCTTTGACATTAGGCTTTATCACTTTTTTCTGTGCGGGGGCCTTGATGTTCAATTCAGGCTATCTGATTAGTCGGGCAGCATCGTTGCCGGAAAATATTCTGATGATTTATATTCCTATCGTGTTAACACGAGCTTTTGGAATCGGTCGACCTGTCTTTCGATATGTGGAACGGCTAGTCAGCCATAACTGGGTCTTGAAGATGACCTCGAATTTACGCGTAAAGCTTTATGATTCGTTAGAGCAGGATGCGATTTTCTTTAAACAGAACCATCGCACTGGAGACATTCTCGGACTGCTTTCTGAAGATATCAACCATATTCAAAATTTGTATTTAAGGACGATTTTTCCAACGATTATCGCGTGGCTGCTCTATGTTTTTGTAATTATTGGGATCGGCTATTTCTCTTTCTTCTTTGCTTTAGCGATGCTGCTCCTTTTAGGGATCGTCGTATTTCTACTGCCTCTATGGTCAGTCATCATCAATGGTGCTCGTCAAGAACAGCAGAAGCAGATGAAGAATGAATTATACAGTGATCTGACTGATAATGTGTTGGGCGTGTCGGATTGGATTTTTAGTCAACGTGGACAGGATTATGTGAACCATCATGAAAAATCCGAAGAGGCATTACGAGAGGTCAATTGCAAACTTCAAAGCTTCCAACGTAAGCGTAATTTTATTTTACAGCTGATGTTTGGCGTGATTACGATCGCTCTGCTCGTGTGGACCAGTCGTCAATTCCCTGGGAATCATGGAGGAGCGGCAAATTGGATCGCAGCTTTTGTATTATCAGTTTTTCCGTTGATTGATGCCTTTGCGCCATTGCCAGCAGCGGCTCAAGAAACGAATAGCTACAAAGATTCAATCAAAAACTTGAATGATCTTCCTACGATTCAGAAGCGTCATGAAGCAACTCCAAAAATTTCAGGCGCTTTGACATTGAAAATTGACAATGTTCACTATCATTATCCTGAAGGTAAGAAAAGTGTTTTATCAGGAATTGATCTAACGCTGCGACCTGGCGAAAAAATCGCAATCTTGGGACGGAGTGGTTCCGGCAAAAGTACATTAGCGAATCTGATTCGTGGCGATCTGCGAGCCACTGAAGGGACAATTACGCTAAATGGAGAAGAAACCTACAAATTTGGTGACGACATCAGCAATTATCTAGGTGTTATCCATCAAACACCGTATCTTTTCCATACAACAATCGCGAATAACCTGCGGATTGGAAATGAGGCAGCAACAGATGAAGCTCTTTGGCAAGTATTAGCTCGAGTAGAATTGAAGGAATTAGTGGAGAATTTGCCAGAAGGCTTACTGACAATGGTGGATGAAGCAGGTTTACGTTTCTCTGGCGGCGAACGCCAACGTTTAGCATTGGCGCGCATCTTATTACAAGAAGTTCCGATCATATTATTGGACGAACCAACTGTTGGTCTCGATCCGGTAACCGAGCAGGCATTAATCAATACCTTTTTCAATGAGCTGCAGGATAAAACAGTTATTTGGATCACCCACCATTTGCAGGGTATTGAAGCGATGGATCAAGTTATTTTCATCGAAGATGGTCATTTAACGATGCAGGGAAGTCCGAGTGAATTAGAACAATCCAATGCTCATTATCGGAAACTAAAGCAAATCGATCAGGGAATTATTTAAAACTACAACTTCCTCAGGTAATTCTGAGGAAGTTTTTTGCTTGTCGGGCGAGTCGCAGTTTTGTAAAGTGAGTGAATGTAAAAAATTTGGAACTTCTTATAGACTCCCACGTTACGTGCTAGTCTATAATGATAGTAAGGACAGAGGTATGGGAGGAAGTTATAATGGCAAGACCAACAACTAAACACGACTTGATTCAGGTAGGAAATGACATGTACGAGAAAATGATTATGCTACTAGATTCAATTCCAAAGGAAGAATTGAACCGTACTTTTACTTTTGATACAAAAAATGAAAAACAGGCGCATTGGGAACGTGATAAAAATCTTCGTGATGTATTGATCCACCTATATGAGTGGCACCAATTATTGTTAAAATGGGTGCGAGCGAATCAGGCAGGAGAGAGTAAGCAATTCTTAAAGGAAGGCTATAATTGGAAATCTTATGGGGAAATGAACCTTGAATTTTGGGAAAAACACCAAACAACCAGCTATGAAACAGCACTTGAGCTATTAATAGAAAGCCATAAACAAGTGATGGAGCTTGCCAATGATTTTTCAAATGGAGAGTTGTTTTCAAAGGGAATCTTTCCGTGGGTTGGTGGCAGTACACTAGGAAGTTATTTCGTTTCTGCCACATCGAGTCATTATAATTGGGCGATGAAGAAAATCAGAAAGTTCAAAAAATCATTATAAATTATGAACAGCTTAGCATCCCAGTATGTTAAGCTGTTTTTTAGATAATACGATTAGAACTTAATCATTGATAACTTTTGGAAGAAGGACTGACTTTATCCTTTTCTGGTACAATTAAGAAAACGGGTTGGAGGCACGACATGAAAAAAAGGAAAATTATTTTAGCTGCTAGTGTTCTCGGTACTGCCGCAGTTATCGTTAAAAAGAAATTGATTAATGAAACCGTCACTAAGCAATTGATTCCTCGGCATTGGGATGAAGCAGAAATCAATGAACGATTGCGGGATTTCACCCGATTTTTAGCTGACGGAAATGAGGAGAAGATTGCTTCATTTGTTTTAGGCAAGTCGATAAAACCATTCAATTTATTGAAGAAGCAAGAATTAACCTTTTTAACGGCACATTTTTTGAGTATGTACAAAGTAAAAGGAAACAGCAGCAATAATTTACGCGGGTTAGTCTCTTATCGTGTGGCAACACCGAAAAAGGAATATACTTATCTGATCAAAGTAGCGCGACTTGGTGTTGAAAAACTAGATTGGTATATTCAAAAAGTAGTAGAGCAAGATCACGGCATTAACTATCCGAATCAATATTTACTTCAGCTGACCTCTCCACGCCCTAATGAAGAGCTTTGTCTGATTGAAACTGATGAAGGAACCATTACGATGAGAGTCTTTCCGCAGGATGCGCCAAAAGCGGTTAAGAATTGGCGTGGGCTGGCTAAGCAAGGATTCTATGATGGGACACCCTTTGCTCGGGTAATCAAGGATTTTGTGATCCAAGGCGGAGCATTAGATGGTTCTGGAGACGAAGCAACATCGATTTATGGCGGTTATTTCGAAGACGAGGTGGATGAAGGGCTGTATCATTTTGACGGAGCCGTTTGTCTGGGGAATCATGGACCCAATACCAACGGGAATCAGTTCTATATCGTGGAACGAAATCATATCGACAACGACCAGTTATACCGTATGAATCTCCCTCACAAAGTGCGCTCTCACTACGAAGCGGTGGGAGGAATTCCAGAGCTAGATGGACGCTACACAGTCTTTGGACAGGTTATTGAGGGGATGTCTGTGGTACGCGAGATTGCTAGTCAAGAAACAGACGATAATGATGCGCCGTTAAATCCGATCAAGATTCAAAGAATTACGTTTAAGCGAATACGAAAGATCAAATAAAGTCGTTTGGCAATTTTTAACACTAAGATTTTGAATAAGCAAACAGAACCAGTGATGGCAACTAAATTGTCCTCGCTGGTTCTGTTTGTGTGATTGTTTTAAAGTTATTTTATCCAAATCGAAATGAAGAGTACAGCTAGAAAAGTAAACAAAAAAAGTTAAGGAAGGCTTAATTCCGGCTTCTTAACTGTCTTTATAATACCACATTTTTGACTCTTTTTCAAGATTGTCTTTTTTGCTAGTCTGTGTTATTAGGACTATGAAAGGGGTGAACAAATGAATGTCAAATTTTGATGTTTCGTTATTTAACCAATTCCTATCAGAGCAAAAGGAAGAACCGCGAACAACGATCAATCAAGTGCTTCAAGTCAATCACAAAAGCTTTCAATTATCGGTGGCGGATTTTAGGGAAATCGCTGAGGAACGCAAACAGCATTTTAAGAATTATCACTTACTTGATTTCAGTTGGGAGAATTCTCAGACGGTCGCACATTTCTTAGCAAAGGAGCCATTTTCATACAAAAGTGATTACTTAGAGCATTTCTCTATTTGTCAGGAACTCTTTTATTATTTGCGGGCCTACCATTCTGGATCAATAACAGATCAAGAAATACTTGAAGAGATCGAACGCCGCTATCAAAAATATCAAGGAGATGTAGAAGCACTTCAAGGTTCATTTGAAGACTTTCCGGAATTGGAGGAAGAGGAATGAGGAACGAACTTTTAGATCCAGCTTTTTATCCATTTTTCATGAAGAAATTGCAGGAACGGTTAAGCGGTTCAAGCGTTATGCCAATTGATCAAGCAGAAAGAATCCAACAGTCCCTTGAGTTTGTTCTAAAAAATGGTGGAGAGGGAACTTTGCCGGAGCGCTTCGAACAAGGAAAGCAGCAATTGAAGCAACGCATAGAGAAATTACAACAGCTCTATGAGAAAATCCTTATAAGTTATCAAAGCTTTGGAATTGATTCTCTTGAGGAAAGCTTACGAGAAATTGGCAGTTTTTTTACAGATTATGATATTGATTACGGAGCAGCTGAGGTCGATCAGGCCTTTCTTGATTACCAACTTGCTGAAGCTGTTCCGGCTAACTTTGTCGGTCTTGATTTTTATGAGCGCTACCTACAAAATTTAGCAGCGGAAGTATTCTTTATTGCAAATATTCCAGAGAATCAAATTTACGAACTGTTAGAGACATATCAGGAGAAGTTAGGATTTGATTATCGCAAAGATGTGAACAATCTGTTTGAGATTGTCTTCAGGCAGGTTATAGGTAAATTGTTAATTGGAAAAAAGGAAAATGACCGTTTACTGCTAAATCCATTCGAAGCACAATATGCTCTGAATCAGCTTCAAGAAAAAAATCATCATCAAGAACTGAATCAATTGTTTGAATTGAATGAATATTATTATCGCATTTTTGAACAATTAAGAGGAATTAGTCAACGCTTAGAAGAGCCTGAGAAGGCATTTGACTTCTTTCTCACCATTACTCCTAAGAAGAAGGAGCTAGAATTGACTCCCACCATGACATCTAGTCGTTTCAATCAATTGCTAGAAGCCTACTCTGCAGCTGATCAGCAGGAAAAAATACGTCTAATTTCGAAGAATATTTCTGCTCCAGCAGATTTTGAAGAACTTCTAGATTTCACTTCAGAAAAGTCCGAATTTTACGAAAAACTTTTAAAAGAGCTAGATAAAAATTTTATAAAGGCTTTAATTTTATATGAAATGAAAAAGAATAGCTTCGAGAAATTCCATCAAATCATTTATACATCAAGGGGTACAGCGATTTTAAATCTTTTAAAAGATTATTTAAAAACTTATACAAAAGAAGAACGTTTAGCGCTTTTTGCTTCTATAAAAGACTATCAAATAACCCATTATGACTTTTCATAAATCAAGAAGGAAGCTTTTAGGTCATTCTGCAAAATAAGCTCGACCAGTTTTGTTTTCAGAAAAGAAAGTTATGAAACAACTATTTAAAAAGGGAGTACCGCACGATCTTTTCGGAGTATAAATAATACTATTCGTTATTTCACGAGCACCATTACAGTGATAGGGCTGTTTTTCCGTTAATTTGTAAGCAAATAGCAGAGAGCTTTTTGCTTAGGAGGAAACAGAAATGAGTACCTATTTTAAATTTATTATTATCGCTGCACTTTTTCTAACAAACGGCGCAGCATCTGTATTGGGTGAATCAGAAAATGGTTCATCCGCCACAAGGGATCAAGAAATTGTAGAACAGTCTACCAGTCAGGAAGAAACTAAATCAGCGTCTTCAACAACTAAAGACAGTGGAGACTCAATTGAATCAAATGAGGATGGCAACCAGATAACTACTCAAAGCAGTAGTGTGAATCCAGCAGCTACGGCCAACTCTGGAGCGTCCAACACAGACGCACATTCTGCAGAATCAGAAGCTGAGACAGCAAAAACAAATACTCGACCCTCACCAACAGTGAATGAAGCTGAGCCTAATAACAGTTCAGCACCGGAGTCCACCGCACCAAACATGGCAGTGCCGCAATCAACAACAATGCAGGCGGATCAATTGGAGATTGCTGGGCAATTGATAACTTATTTGAATGCGGGACAGGGAAACGGACAAGCCATAATTGATGCCAATCCCAATCTAGTCGCAACCTGGGGCGGTGCTTCTGTTCAGTCAGGAGACGATGGCGCGAATACACATTTTATTGGACATAATCCTGGCATTTTCAATGTGCTGTTCTCAGTAGGCGTCGGGGAAACGATCAGTGTCTCAGATGGAGCGAATAATGTATCGACATACACTGTTTCTCAAATCGTTACGGTGGATGATTCTGGAATGGCGGAGGACGGAACAGATTATTGGGAGCAAATCACAAGCTCTGGTGGCGGAGAGCGCATCAGCTTGCAGACGTGTATTAATGATGATTACAATTTAATCGTCTTTGCCAACAAATAAAAAAATCGTCACCCTCTAAAGATTCGTCAATAGGAGGTGGCGATTTTTTTATTTGTTCATCAATTGCTGAGAGAAATACAGCTCTTTGGCGGTTTTCGTTTTAATATTGCCGAGAGCTTTCAAATGTTTGCGCGCTTCGCTTTTTTGATGGGCAACAATAAAGTTCAAAAGATTTTCTCGGTCAGAAGCGGAGAAGAAATTGTTAACAATCAAAACATTGTCATTTTCATATCCTTTAATTGGATTATTGCTTAAAACGATATCGTAGGTGGAAAAATCCTCAAAATCGTCTGCTCCAACCGAAATGACCGGCTCATTAAATGTATCAACGATGGTCCAATTACTATAATTAGCCACTAAGAAATCTCGCAGCATTTCTGCATGTTTCCGTCCCAAGTCACTCACTACATGAATAGTTACCTTTCGTCTCAGTTTTTCTAAATGGATTGGCAACTGTGACCATTCTTTCATCATCAAGAAAAAGATATTGTTGATCCGGATATCCGTCCATAATTCAGGTGATTTTTTTTCAATATCCTGTAGATGTATCTTCACAAGTGTCGAGAAGATTGGATAGACTAGTTGGACCTCACGAGCAAATTTTTTATATTTGTCATACAACATAATTTGACGGTAAGGATAGAAATTATATTCTACATACCAGGACATCATTTGCTGCATAATTTTCCGTTTATCCTCTTGATTCAATGGAAAATCGATTCCCTCTGACACGTTTTTTAAAAACGTATCAATTTTACTGTTGATCCGAACAATTTGCTCTGGATTGTCCCAATTGTAAAATTCATGGAAAACGGTTCGACTGACTTCTTTGTACCATTTTGGGGGCAGGGTGAAATCCTTATCCGCCAATAAATGTTCGGCAAAGGGCCGGCTGAAATCTAAAACCTTGTCAATCGTATCATCTTCTTCAGCATAAACATTCTCAGGTAAATAAAAGCCTTGCTGCATTCGATTTAAGGTCACCATAAATAAATAAGCCGCCTCCTGAATCTCTCGATCATCTAGAGAAACGTCAAAATCGGTGGAGGTGCGCATAATAAAACAAGTGGTTTCTTCATGATCCAAGGTAAAAGGCCATTGATTGGCACCATAGGCTTCAGAAAAATATTGCTGATAAAAGAAGCGAACCCAGCGTTCATCAGGTCCAACAATTCGAAAAGGGGAGCGTTCGAGCTGAAGTCCGCGTCGCTTCAAAAAATCCTCTAAAGCGTTGACCATCCGATAAAAGGAAGCCTCACTCATAAACAATTCGTTGATCCAATAATCCGCATCCTGATTTGATTCATACAGCATTTTTTCAACAAATTGAAATTCGTTTGATTCACTATATATCAATCCGTAGACATTCCCCATCTTATTAGAGGTTATATTGTTCAGGCGCACTCCTTGAAATTTCGAGTATTCAATATAGATGTAATCCCCCCAAAATTCATTGATATAATCAATATCTGATAATAATGTTTTCGCTGAACAATCAATTTTGCGTGCCGCCTCTTTGACGTCACACCAAGAAGGTAGCTGATCCAAAAATTCAACGAATTGAATTCGGCGGTATGTAGAGGAGTTAAGTAACTGTTTCATATTGACTCCTTTCAAAAAAAATTATTTATAATTATAAGTTTACCGATTTTCTTAAAAAAAAGCGAGTATTTTCAAACTAATTGTTATGGTATGATTAAAAAAAACGAAGGAGTCAGATAATCGTGATCAAATTAGAAAAAATTAGTCCTCCAAAATTGGACGAAAATATTCAACCAGTACAACTTACTGATGAAACGATGGCGACGCGTAAGGCTGAGCTTTTGAAAAAAATGCAAGAGGAAAATTACGACGCAGTTGTGATCTATGCCGATTTAGAACATGGCGGCAATTTTGAGTATTTCACCGGTTTTGTACCGCGTTTTGAGGAAGCTTTACTAGTGGTTCATCAAAGTGGAGAAGCCTATTTGGTATTAGGAAATGAGAACCTCAATAAAGTTCCCTTTGCTCGAATCAAGGCGAATGCTGTTCACATGCCGCATTTTTCATTACCAAACCAACCTATGGAAACGAAATTGACGGTGCCCGAGATTTTAAAGCAGACGAAGCTTGAACACGCGGATAGAATTGGTCTAATTGGCTGGAAGAACTTTACCAGTCAGCAAGAGGACAATGCCGTGATTTATGACCTTCCATACTTTTTAGTCGAGGGACTTAAACAAGCTGTACCAACCGCGGCCTTTAATAATGCGACCTACCTATTGATTGGCGAAAACGGCTTACGCACTACCAACAACGCCAATGAAATCGCCCATTATGAATTTGGTGCTATGAACGCTGGAAACTGTATCTTAAGTGCGATGGATCAGTTGGAAATTGGAAAAAGCGAGATGGATATTGGTGCCTATTTAAATGACCTTGGACAAAGACCTAGTGTTGTAACCATCATGGCAACTGGGGCTCGTTTTGAAAAAGCCAATCTTTATCCGACAGCTAAGAAAATCCAGCTAGGTGATCGGATTTCTATGACAACTGGCTATAAAGGCGGCCTGCAAAGCCGCGGCGGATATGCCGTTCACTCAAGTGTCGAATTGCCTGAAGGAGAAAAGGATTATTTGGATCGTATCGCAAAACCTTATTTCAATGCCGTTAAGACCTGGCTTGAGACAATCGCCACAGACCTCGAGGGTGCTGTATTATATGATAAAATTGAAGAAGTTTTACCAAAAGCTCAATATGGCTGGCATTTGAATCCGGGACATCTTTGTGCCGATGAAGAATGGTTGGCATCACCTGTCTATCCAGCCTCAAAAGAAAAACTTCAAAGCGGGATGATCCTCCAATTCGACATTATTCCTTCGGTTCCCGGATATTCCGGCGCCAGCTGTGAAGGCGGTGTTGTACTGGCAGATGAAGAATTACGAGCTGCTATTCAAAGAGAATATCCAGAAATGTGGGCACGGATGCAGGAACGACGTAAGTATTTAATAGAAGAAATCGGCATCGTATTAAGTGAAGAAGTCTTGCCAATGAGTAATGCAGCCGTGTACTATCGTCCATTCTTTTTAAATAAGGAATCAGCATTGACGGCGAAGTAAGGGAATTGAAGCAAAAACACTCAAAGAATTTTTTCTTTGGGTGTTTTTTCTGCGTCTCAAAAAAAAGGAATCCTATGTAAAGAAGAAAAATTTCATTTCGATTGTGCTATACTTTTTCTATTAATTTGAATAAAAAAGGAGAAATGCAGATGCGAATTGGCTTTATTGGAGCTGGAAAAGTCGGAACAACTATGGCACGCTACTTCGCTAGTAAAAAGTACACGATTTCAGGGTTTTACAGTCGCAGCTTTAAGCATGCGACTGCTAGTGCTAGTCAAATCAATAGTCAGGCCTTTAATCGTTTAGCAGAATGTATCGAAGCAAGTGATTGGCTATTCTTGACTGTACCGGATGATCAAATCGCTGTGGTATGGCAAGAAGTAGAGCCGCTAATTTCTGAGGGACAATGCGTTTTTCATTGCAGCGGTGCAAAAAGTTCGGCGGTTTTTGTAACAAAGAAAGAGATTGCTTGTTTTTCTCTACATCCGCTGATGGCTTTTGCTGACAAAGAAATACCTGCAAGTCAATTAGCTGAAGTCCCTTTTACTTTGGAGGGCTCAAAGAAGTTAGCCGAAGTTCAACAGCTTTTAACAAATTTAGGAAATCCAATCGCAACCATCGCCCCAGAGGAAAAGATTCGTTATCACGCGGCATGTGTGTTTGTCAGTAATCTAGTCGTAGGCCTGACAGCGACAGCAGAGGAACTACTTTTAGATTGCGGATTATCCAGAGAATTTGCACAAACAGCTTGGCGGCAGTTGTTTTTACAAAATGCACAAAATCTACTAGCCATGAGTCCCAGTGAGGCTTTGACCGGTCCAGTTGAACGAAATGATCTTTCCACTGTCACTGATCACTTGGCCGCCTTGCCTCCAGAAGCAACTGGGATTTATCGCGAGCTGACTAAGAAATTGATTCAAATCGCGACTCTGAAGCATCCAGAGCGCGAGTATCAACCAATGGAAAGGAAGTTAAACCAGTGAAAAATACCGTCTTAACGATGCAGAAGCAAAAAGAGCAGGGTGATAAAATTAGTATGCTGACCGCCTATGATTATTCCACCGCTAAATTGATGGATCAAGCAGGTATCAATTCTCTCTTGGTGGGAGATTCATTAGGAATGGTTATGCTAGGGTATGAAGATACCTTGTCCGTAACGATGGAGGACATGATTCACCATTCTCGTGCAGTAGCCAACGGCGCACAAAATGCGTTGGTAGTAACGGATCTGCCGTTTATGTCTTATCATATATCAATCCCAGATGCCGTAGCGAATGCCGGACGCCTGATCAAAGAAGGTCACGCAGCCGCAGTCAAGCTAGAAGGCGGTGAAGCCTTTAGTGAAACGATTCAAGCCATCACTCGCGCCTCAATTCCAGTAATGGGACACATTGGTTTAACCCCGCAGTCGATTCATGCTTTCGGCGGGTTTAAGGTTCAAGGAAAAACGATTGAAGCCGCACAAAAAATCTTGCAGGATGCCTTAGCAGTAGAAAAGGCAGGTGCGTTCGCCATTGTTTTAGAAGCAATCCCCGCTGACTTGGCGGCACTGATCACCAAGAAATTGACAATTCCTACAATTGGAATTGGTGCGGGTAATCAGACAGATGGGCAAGTATTGGTCTATCAGGATATGTTAGGTATGTACGGCGAGATGCAGCCAAAATTTGTGAAACGCTATGCCGATTTAGGCGCAGAAATGAATTCTGCCATTCAACACTATAAAACAGAAATTCAGCAGGAGCAATTCCCAGCCGCAGAGCATACTTTTAGTATCGCACCGGAAATCATCGCAGCATTGGAGAAAGGAATTAAACATTGAAAACCGTTAAAACGATTGAAGAAGTCAGAAATCAGGTGAAGGCCTGGCGACAGGCGGGACAATCAATTGGATTTGTGCCTACCATGGGTGCACTCCACGAAGGCCATCGCAGTCTGATGGAAAAGGCCAAACAAGACAATGATCATGTCATCGTCAGTATTTTTGTCAACCCCACTCAATTCTCGCCAAATGAAGATTTAGCCAGCTATCCTCGGAAGCTTCAAGCAGATCAAGCATTATGCAGCGCGGCGGGAGTCGCTTTGATCTTTCATCCTGAAGTGGAAGAAATGTATCCGGCTGGATTTAACACCTACGTGGAATCCTTTGGTGTGACCGAAGTATTAGAAGGTGCAAGTCGACCAGCTCATTTTCGTGGAGTTACGACGGTCGTTTTAAAATTAATACAGATCACTCAACCCGATCGCGTATACTTTGGTCAAAAAGATGCGCAGCAAGTTGCTGTTGTCCAACAAATGACTCGTGATTTGAATATTCCCGTTGATATTATCGCCTGTCCAATCATTCGTGAAGCGGATGGTCTAGCCAAAAGCTCTCGGAACAGCTATCTGAATCCAGCAGAGCGCCAAGCAGCTTTAGTATTGAGTCGCGCGTTGAAACTGGCACAAGAGCAGCTTTCAGCAGGCGTACGAAATTCTCAAGCTTTGATTCAAGCAATGACTGCCGAAATTGCATCTGAACCTCTAGCAAAAATTGATTACATTGAGATTGTCAATCAAAAAACATTGCAGAAAGTTGATACAATTGACTCAGCAATACTAGTGCCCATCGCTGTTTACATTGGCAAAACGCGTTTGATCGACAATTTTTATTGGGAAGAATAAAAAAGAAGAGGAGGTTGTGACAGAAATGGGTATTTTTAAGAAATAAGCTGATTCTGGAACACCTTTTTATTCGGAAAAAGGGAGCTGTGACAAGGAGTTTGTCACAGCTCCCTTTGCTCCATCTGTTTTATTAAGAAACAGACTTTCCCTGTTCAACGCCTCATGATATGCTAGTTTGTGAAGGGGAGGGCGGCAAATGATCGAAAGCAGATTGTTACAGATTCTTTTTATTTTAATGGAAAAAGGCTCCGTCACCGCACCAGATTTGGCAGAAATATTTGAAGTGTCCGCTCGAACGATTTATCGCGACATTGATGCGTTGAGTGCTGCCGGCATCCCAGTCTATGCAGTCCGAGGAAAAGGTGGCGGAATCTTTATTCAAGAGAATTATGTCCTAAATAAAGCTGTATTTTCTGATGAAGAACAACAGCAAATTCTGATCGCGCTTCAGAATTTGAATCTCACCGCTGGCTCATTAAGCAGTTCTCTGGTTTCAAAACTCAGCACTCTTTTCAAAAAAGAAACACTTGATTGGTTAGAGATTGACTTCTCTGATTGGACTGGATTACGAAATGAATTATTCGATCAATTACGACAGGCGATTTTTTCAAGAAATGTTATCCAAATAAATTATCTAAGCACTAAGGGACAATTCACCGCTCGTAAATTAGAACCCTTAAAACTAGTCTTTCGTAATAAGGCTTGGTACCTTTATGCTTTTTGCCATCTTAGAGCAGATTATCGGTTATTTAAAATGGCCCGCATGCGAAATGTCGAAATTTTATCTGAATCCTTCGGCCGAGAAACACCCAAAAAAATCTTCTCAGAAAAGCCAACAATACCAGAAAAGCAGGTTGAATTGACGCTGCTGTTCGATTATGCTGCAGCATATCGCGTGCAGGAGGAATTTAAGGATGTTCGTCAAAATAAAGATGACCGTTTGATTGCTGTTGTGACGCTTCCAGATGATGTGACAACAATTAATTACTTATTTTCTTTTGGTGATCAATTAGAAATTCTTGAACCTCCGGCTTTTCGTCAAAAGGTGGCAAGGCATATTGAAAATCTCAGAAAAAAATATAAAACTTGACATCTTATTACAAGTTTTACTTGATAAACTGAGGAAAAAGGAGGCGTTTTAGATGAAACCCATTTTAAAAGACTCATCAGAATTTCCAACTATAGAAAATTTAGCAAAGCATCTTTCCCCAGAGGATCTGAAGCTTTACCAACAGCTTTTAGAAGAACTCCATAAGCAATCCTATCAAGAGGACTGGAACTACTATAAAGATGGGCACAACTGGTTAAGTAAAATACTCTTCAAAAAGAAAAATCTAGGTTGGATCTCAGTATGGGAGACTGGTCTCAAAGTGAGTGTTTTTTTCAGTGAACGTATTTGGCCGCAGCTCGTAGCCAATGAACTCTTCAGCAAACTTGAAGCTAACGGCGCAGAGATTGATAAAACAGGCAAACTAAATGCTGTTTTGATTCCAATTAAAGATGAGACGAGTATAATGATCGCTATAAAAACAGTGAATTTCAAGAAAAATATAAAATAGAAAACGGAAAGAGACAAGAGAGTCGTATTAATGACTATTTTTGTCTCTTTTTTTGCTAATTGCAGAATATCGAAAAGCTCCCCCTATTCATGACGGAATCGCTTATGTCATAAATAGGGAGAACTTTTTTATAAAAGATCAATTAATTTTTTACCAGTAGTTTCTTCCAAAATAATCGATGTTGATACCTTGCCATAAGACATCAGTGCTGCCAATAATTTTTCCACTTCAGCAATGGTCTGAGCGCGTCCTTGCATGATATAGTTCTCTTCTCCCGTAACTGAATCGATCGATAAAGCAGGATTGAGCTGCCGTGCTCTTTTTATGAATTCATTGAAGTGGATCGTTAAATCACTAATTTTTATATAGAAGGGAATACTGAAACCTAATTTACTATAATCAATGTCAATTGTAAAATCCCGCAAAACCCCGATATCGACCATTTTTTCAATTCGTCGTTTGACACTTGGCTCAGACATCATCACAGTTTTTGAAAGATCTTTGATACGTATGCGGCTGTCTGCTGATAAGAGTTTCAAAATCTTTAAGTCAGTATCATCAATCGTATCCACAATCGCTTCCCCCTTTTTAGGTAAAAACAGCACTAATTTATTGAAATAATCATTTTATCAAAAAAATATATTACTATTTGTAGTTTAAACGAAAAAAAAGAGGAAATAAACTTTTTTTTATCATATTCAACGTGAAAAGCTTTTCGCTATAATAAGCACAAGGTTTGAAAGCGCTTTTAAACCCATAACTGGAAGGAGGAAACAAGTGAATAAATGGATGAAATTTTTCTTGCTTTATGCCGGAGGGACATTGATTGGAATGTCACAATTGAAGATAGCGCCTGTCATTACTCCTTTGTCTCAATACCTTCATACTTCGTTGACACAAATGTCTTTGTTGACCTCGGTTTTTACGATTTCAGGTATCTTTATAGCGATTCCAGGTGGAGCACTTGTTACTAAAATTGGTGCAAAGAATTTGTTATTGGTGATCATTGGATTGTTAGCTGTAGGAAATTTTTTAGGGACAATCGCTGGTTCATTTTCTTTACTTTTAGTAACTCGAATAATTGAAGGGGTCTCATTTTCGACGATTGTAATGACAGCTGTGGTCTTAATCAGCTATTGGTTTAAGGATAGCTCTCATTCTGGAACAGCGATTGGTATTTTTACGACTTTTCCAGCTTTGGCATCGTTAATCTCAATGAATTTGTTTTTACCCTTGTCTGAAAGATTTGGGCACTTTGCAAGTTGGTATTTAATTGGCGGCTTGTCCTTGATTATGTGGATTCTATATTTCTTATTTTTGGATGCTCCAGTAGAGGATATCTCAACAATAGAAGCAAGGGAGGACTCACCGTTTAAGGCGGTGATAAAGAACAAGACGGTATGGATACTAGGAATTTTGCAAGGATGTATGTCTTTTGTTTTATATGCCTATATTGCATTATATCCAGTTTTATTTAGTGATTATTACCACCTTTCTCAAACAACAGCTAACTTTTACTCAGGATTATTTGGGTTGTTTGGGATTCCTTTTGGGATTGTGGCAGGTTTTTTACTGGATCGAGTAAAAAAATCAGGTGTCGTGATTTTGGCAGCCTTTACAACAATGATGTTGTCCTGTTTAGCCGCACCATTTTTAGAAGGAATAAGTGGATTAATAATAGCACAAGTCTTTTTCCTATCGGCAGCCGCAATGTTAGCTTCCTCTTCAATTACCATTTTAGTTCCTCGAGCTGCTGGAAAAGAACGCTTGATTGGCTATTCTATGAGTTTAGTCAATTTATTTTATTACACAGCAATCGTGATCGGAGCACCAATTATTTCTAAAATAATTGAGAACTTTTCTTGGAAAGCTGGATTATTGATTCTGACAGGCATCGCAGCTCTCGGTGTTGCTGGTTCAATTATTTATTTATTATCAACAAAAGAAACGCTTAAAAATTAGGAGGAAACAAAATGAATACAACGTTTCAAACAGGTTTAGCATATGCAAAAGAATTAGATACAAAAGATGAGCTCCACCAATATCGTGAAGATTTTTTTATTCAACCAGGAGAAATCTATATGGATGGAAACTCTTTAGGTATGGCTTCTAAAGCTGCCGTTACAAGTATTGAAAAGATGATTGAGCGCTGGAAAAAAGAAGGTGTTCAAGCTTGGAATGATTTATATATTTATGGCGAAAAAATCTCTGCTTTAATGGCACCATTGATTAATGCGAAACCGCAAGAAATCACCGTGACTGGTAGTACAACTTCTAATATTCATTCAGCATTGGCAACCTTTTATCATCCTACGAAAGATCGTTATAAAATTTTGGTCGATGATTTAAATTTCCCGACAGATCGTTATGCTGTTGATAGTATGGTCGAAATAAAAGGGTATTCAATTGAAGAAGCTGTTAAGGTTATTCAAAGTGCTGATGGTGAATTTATTGACGAAGATGCGGTAATTGAGGCAATGACAGATGATGTTTCCGTGATTTTATTGCCAACTGTTTTATATCGAAGTGCACAGATTATTGATATGAAGCGTTTGACAGAAGAAGCTCATAAACGTGGAATTATTATTGGCTTTGACTTATGTCACGCGATTGGCGCAATTGAAATTGATTTTAAAGAAATTCAACCAGATTTTGCTGTGTGGTGCACGTACAAGTATTTAAACGGAGGACTCGGGTCGACTGCCGGCTTGTATATCAATCAAAAGCATTTTGATAAAAAGCCGGGATTAGCGGGGTGGTTTGGCAATCGTAACGATACCCAATTTCAACTAAAGCATCAATTTGACCCACAACCTGATGCAAGTGGTTGGCAAATTGGTTCACCGGCAATTTTTTCAATGGCAGGTTTGGAAGGTTCTTTACAAATTTTCAATCAGCTAGGAATGAAGAAAATTAGAGCTAATTCTTTGAATAAAACTGCTTATCTAATGTTTTTAATCGATAAAGAGTTAGCTGATTACGGGTATTCATATGGGAATAGTACGGATGATAAAGTGCGTGGTGGGCATGTTTGTCTGCAACATGAAGAAGCTTATCGAATTGCGGCTGCCTTGAGAAATAATGGTGTTGTCCCAGATTTTCGTGAACCTAATGTGATTCGTCTAGCTCCAATTGCTTTATATACCTCTTATGAAGAAATCAATCTAGTTGTTCAAACATTGAAAAAAATTGTTGCTGAAAAGATCTATGAAGAGTACAGCAATACTCGTTCTTCTGTAGTATAAAAAAGAAGGAGGATAATTCATGATAATAGGTATTCCAAAAGAAATTAAAAACAATGAAAATCGAGTTGCTTTACCGCCATCTGGCGTATTTGGTTTAACAAATCTTGGACACAAAGTTTTGGTCGAAACAAAAGCGGGGCTAGGTTCTGCTATTACGGATAAAGAGTATGAAGAAGCTGGCGCTACAATCGTACCAGATGCGATGAGTGCTTGGGCTGCAGAAATGGTTTTGAAAGTTAAGGAGCCCTTGGCTGAAGAATACCGCTATTTTCGAAAAGACTTATTGTTATTTACTTATCTGCATTTAGCCGCAAATAAGTCGTTAACTAAAGCGTTATTGAAAGCAGGAGTACACTCAATTGCTTATGAGAATGTTCAGCCAGCCGATAACTCATTGCCATTACTTGCACCGATGAGTGAAATTGCTGGTCGTATGGCCGCACAAATAGGCGCAAATTTTTTGGAACGCGTTAACGGCGGACGCGGTGTATTACTTTCAGGTGTTCCAGGTGTTGCACGTGGGAATGTTGTTGTTATTGGTGGGGGAGTCGTTGGTATGAATGCTGCGAAAATCGCAGCTGGCCTTGGGGCAAATGTAACGATTATGGACGTAAGTGTTCCTCGTTTGAAGCAATTAGATCTAATTTTTGATGGAAATATCCAAACCTTAATGTCTAATAGCTACAATATTCAAGAAGTATTGAAAACAGCTGATTTAGTTATAGGTGCTGTTTTGATTCCTGGTCATAGAGCACCTACGCTAGTTTCAAAAGAAATGGTTTCAGGTATGCCATTTCATTCGGTGATTGTGGATGTAGCGATTGATCAAGGTGGTATTTTCGAAACAACGAATAAAGTAACAACCCATGACAATCCTACTTATATCAAAGAAAATGTAGTCCATTATGCTGTTGCAAACATGCCTGGTGCCGTTCCGCAAACCGCGACTTATGCATTGTCAAATGCAACAATGGAATACGTCAATTTATTGGCAAACAATGATTTGATAAGCTTACTAAAAGATAATTTGGCATTACGACGCGGCTTGAATACCTATAATGGCAAGTTGACAATTGAAGCAGTGGCAATTGATTTAGATTTACCTTATTTCCCTGTGATTACAGCATTAGAAGCTTAATCAAAATAATGCTTGGAAGAAGTATTTTAATGTAACTGGAAATCAAAGTGATTTAAAAGCAGGTATCAAAGTCTATTCTTTGTACCTGCTTAATAGTTTTTCGATCAACATCATATATTCTTGTCTTAGTATTTTTGGTTCAAGTATTTCCACATGCTCGCCAAAACCAAGAAAATAATTGGTCAAAAAGGGTAGTTCGTTATTATTAAACTCTCCAAGAATAAAGCTATCGTTATCTGTGACTGTGAGTCTCATATTTGGAAACTTATTTTTTAAGAAATGTTCTTTTCCTTTATCAGATAGACGTACTTTAAAAGGAATGTTTCGATATTCCTTTTGTTGTGTGGCTATAATTTTAGCTATTTCTCCTTCAGAGAGAGGGCGTGGATAATCCAATTCTATTTCAATATCTTCTATGTAATCACAACGATAAGTTCTCATCTCTTTTTTTTCAATGTCTATGGCAATACAATACCAATAACCATCCATTAAAGTTAAGCGAATAGGCAAAATTCGTTTAACTTTTCGTGTATAACGAGTGTATAGAATTTTGATGGGTTCATTTTTCAAAATAGTGCTAAATAAATCTTCAAGATTTTTAGTGGGCTCAATTTGATAAATTCCCGCATATTGTACCGAATCAGTTGCTTGTGCTATTTTTTCTTGTTTTTCGACGCTAAATGTATTTAATAATTTTTGCTGAATCGTAGAATAATTACTACCAAATGGCGAGCCAGATAACAAGTTTAAAAGTTGAAGAGAAAAAAACACACTAAAAATTTCTTTTTCCGTAAAATAAATTGGAGGTAATAATGAGGAGGGGAGAACTTTATACCCGCCATATCTTCCATTTTCAACATAAAATGGCACTCCTAATTGTTCTAACTCTGCTAGATCTCTTATTGCAGTACTTCTAGAAATCTGAAATTCCCGCATTAGATCAGTCAGATTAAATTCTTTATGGCTATTCACGAAAAAAAGTTCCCGTTGGATTCGTTCAGATTTATTCATAACATTGCCTCCATAGGTATCATAAAGTGACACCATTAGAATATATAATGAGTTTATCATGTTGTAAAGGAGTCTATCTATGAAAAAATTGTTTTTGTCATCGTCATTTAGTGAGGTTTCAGATGAATTATTACTACTAGAAAAAGATGTATATGGAAAAAGAGTTACTTTTATTCCCACAGCAAGTAATGTTGAAAAAATCAAATCTTATGTGACAGCTGGAAGAAAAGCCTTAGAGAAAATGGGGGCAATTGTAGATGTAGTAGACGTTTCTGTTGAGCCTCAAATCATTATTGAGCAAAAGATAAAGGAAAATGATTTTATTTATGTTACAGGGGGAAATAGTTTCTACTTAATGCAAGAACTAAAAAAATCCGGAGCAGATGCGATTATTAAAGAAGAAATAGAAAATGGCAAGCTTTATATTGGAGAATCTGCCGGTGCCATTATCTTGTCGAATTCTATTCACTATATCGAAAAAATGGATACACCGGATAAAGGGCTCGACTTAAACTCTTATAATGGACTAGGTATTGTAGAATTTTATTCTTTGCCTCATTATAATGAACCACCATTCAAAACTATTACTAAAGATATCAAAGAGAACTTTGCCAATAATTTGCTTCTTTGCTGTATAAATAATAAGCAAGCGATCTTAGTAAAAGGGACAAAAAGAAAAATAGTTACGAAAATATAAATACAATTTTGTAGTAGGAATCATTTTGACGTTGTAACGTTCTTTTATTTCTTCGTAAAAAATAAAAATGTCGAACAATAATTCGTTATGGTGAAAGATACTTTATTCTTGATGGTATATTCTGATAAAAATGATAAACTGGCTCATGGTGTACTAGCCAGTTTATTTTTTATACTAACTATGACTATGGTACTGAAAGTTCCGACTATGAATAGTTTTTTATGAATGAGAGAGAATAGGTTTTTTATGGTTTGAGAATAATGTTAGTTTTTCTCAAACCATAAAAGAAGTAATAAAATAGAGCTCAATAAACCGGATATCTGGTTAAACCAAACTTAGCTGATTTTTTTTAATGTATTATCAAAATCGTTTTTCAGATTTCTATTTGAAGTAAATGCTGATAAGTTGAAGGAAGATTTTATTTGGATGTCATTGTCGATGAATTACAAGTAAGACTCAAGTGAATGATCAAAAACGAGCTGATTAAATGAGTTGTATGATCTGGTGTCTGCAAAATGATCATGATCGTCAGATGTCGAATGTGAGCAATTTTGAGATAAAAAGGTTGATAATGGTCCGCAATTGATCCTCAGAATCCTTTTTAAACGATAATGAATAGTCTAAGACACAATTAGTATGTTACGCATCTCAGTTATTAATAACTAATCGATTGCTGAAGATGCTGCAGGACAAGAAATCATGTTTTCGTAACAATATCTATTTTCCCGAAAGCATGATTTTTAAACTGTTAGAAATGGTAAAAAGCCATGTTTTCAGCGACTCAATTAATTTATTCAAGCAATTCAATTTGCAGCAAATTTATGGTTCAGACAGAAATATATCTCTATTTTTCCTGAAGTGCTATTGCATGCAAAGTTTGCTGATAGATCAATGATTGTCGAGCTTTTAACGATAATAACATCCCAATAACCAATAAATTAAATTGCATGAATGAATAATGATTTCGGTTTAATTTTTTCTTTTTTAGTATGTACTTCTCTTTCAACTTATCATAATATATCGTTATTTAAACACAGTTATAACAATCGTTATGTTTTATAGAAAGAACCATTTTTCAGTAATTCAACTATTTCATCATTCGTTCTCCCCTTTCTATTTTAGTGATATTTATGTTATTTAATAGTTGACAAATTGGTATATACCTATTATCATATAGTTAGAGAGTTCCCCTCTCCTATCAAAAAAAGAAAGGACTGAAAAATAAAATGAGTCGTGAATTACTACAGGAACGCTACGAAAAAGAATTCGAAAAATTACCGGATTTCATTCAAAAATATTTATTGTATTTGGAAGCAATCCCCCGTTCAACGAATACCTTGTACGAATACTCTAAAGAATATCGAAGATTCCTCTCCTGGCTTTCTTCTGAACAAATTATTCAGGTGGATGATATTTCAGAGATTCAATTAGAAGATTTTGAAAGACTGAATAAAGATAAAATCGTTTTATATAAGTCCTTTTTAAATCAATCACCGAAACGAACCTTTGAAGGAAAAGCTGAGAATGACATCTCTCAATCTCCTTTGAGTGAAAGAAATACACATCGCCTTAAAGTGACTGTTCAACGCAGCATCACTGCTCTTCGTTCCCTTTTCAAATACCTATCGAATGAGGAAATCGAAGAATTTGACGAGCAGCTGGGTGATTATGTGATTCGCCCGATGTTAAGACGAAATATTATGGTCAATATAGAAAATGGCGGTGTGGACGCTTCTGATGCGGTACGCAAAGATAAAATCGAAAAAATGCTCTACTTGGACTCGGACGCGATCGATTTTGTGGAATTTGTCTATGCTGGTTACGGCAATCAACTGACCTCGCGTCAAGCCAAAACAGCTTATGAAAAAAATCGTATTAGAGATACCGCAATTCTCGCCTTATTCCTAGGATCGGGCATTCGTCTATCTGAATTAGTCAACACAAATGTCAGTGATCTCAACTACGAAGGTCTGTATGTTCAGGTTCAACGCAAAGGTGACACGCTGGATCATGCGATGATCTCCCCGATTTTTATTGACTACATTCAAGAATATGTTGATCAACGAAAGACACTCTATAATGCCGATGACTCAGTACCAGCCCTTTTTTTAACCAAACATAAAAATGTTGCCAAACGAATGGAAGGCGGCTCAATCGAAAAGATGATCGACAAATACTCCACAGCCTTTGGCAAACGCACCACTCCCCATAAGCTGCGGCACAGTGTCGGCACGATGGCCTTTCGCAAGACAAAAAATTTGAAAACCGTCAGTGAGATACTAGGCCAACGCGGTACGTCTGCCACAGAAATCTATACTCATATCGTCAAAAAAGAGAAACGATCAGTGATTGATGATCTTTGGACATAAAAACAAAACGAGTTCAATCGAAAAACAGATTGAACTCGTTTTGTTTATTTTTTTGTGGGTTACAGTCGATGCGAAATTAAAGTTTTTCCTTTTAAAATTGGTAAACATCGTCGCTATGACCCACTTTTAAAATCAAAATAGTCACCGTTTCTTCATTGATATCTGAAATCAGACGATAGTTTCCAATTCGATACCGCCAATAAAACTGGGCTTTGGCGGTCAATCCTTTACCATGAATTCTGGGAGTTGATAAAGCCGTGCTTTCGCTGATTTGATCAAACGTAACATTTTTTGAAAGCTCCCTTTTTCCTCTCCACCTTTCTAAACTATCAAAAAGCGATCAACCTAGTCCTATTCCAGCAAGTTGACCGCTTTTTTGATACTTTTTAGCTATATTCATAAATGAATTGATTAATGGTTTCTGCTACTTCTTCGCAGCAGCTTTCGATCGCAGGATGACCGGGCTTGTCGAACAATTTGAACTGACCGTGGACGACTTCGCCAACAATGGCTTGATATTCTTGTTCAATATTTGGACGAATAGCTTTGTCTTTTTTAGCGGCTGTTAGCAGCAGCGGCGCCTGCAGAATTTGCAAGGAATCGAAGAACAGCTCTCTTCTGGAGATGATCAAACGCCACATGGAATCTGTATCCCGCTCAACCACGTCCTTCCAATCCTCCCCAATACACCAATGGTAGAACTGTGATGCTTCAGGGTCCGCCATCGTTGAAGAGCGTTCTGCTAGTAATTCTTCATCAAAATCATCAGGAAGCGTACGCCCGTGAAAGCTGTCAGCAGTAACGGTAGCGATCAGATCTGGTCTTAAAAATGCTGCATTGATGGCTACCCAAGCGCCACCGCTAGTTCCCACTAGATTTGCGTCGCTAATATTTAAGTGCTCTAACAAGGCGATCGTTTGGCGAGCTTCATCTTTCCAAAGCTCGGTAGGAAATTTATCCAGCCGATCAGATTGACCATAGCCTAAAAAATCGATCAAGATTACTTGGAAATCTTTATAAAGGGGCAACATGGGTTTAAATAACTTGGATGACGAGGTATTTCCATGCAAAAAGACGAGTGGTTTTCCTTCTCCGATTGTTTCGTAGAAGATTTTTTTTCCTTTATAGCTAAAGAAACTCACTACAATCCCTCCTTAAAAGTTCATACGTTTGTTTTTAGTATAACAAGAAAAGCCAATAACAGCGGTTATCGGCCTAAAGAAAAATATTATGAAATATAAAATAAATGGGTTGGACTTTTTATAAAATATATGTTTTGAAACTATACTTCATTGCTTACACGCATCTGCTTAAAAATTCTGATCGAGAAAATAGCAATCAAAATGGTCACAATAGAAGTGGCAATGATTAGTACTAGCAGCATTTTTGTCGACGCTGCTGCCGCAAAGCTGCCATACATCACCTGGCCTAAAGGAATCGCCAGGGTGGTCACGATCATCACTAATGACATGATCCGACCAAGCAAAGCTTTGTCAGAAACTAACTGGATATAAACAATCAATTGAACCGAAACGACTGTAACTACACCCATTGCTGAGGCCACGATGACTGTCATCAGCCAAAATGCCAACGTTGAATTCTGAATCAGGCCAAACGGGATGACTAATAAACTAAATAAAATCGCCACGAGAATCAAATTTTTGGTAATACTGGTTTCATTCAAGCGATTCGCGATCACACCGTAAACGACTGTTCCCAAAAGACTGCCGATTGCTAGAATCGTATTCATTAACCCGAATTGTGCGTCGGTCGCACCTAATTGAATACGGGAAACATACGGAATGATCACCTGAATAAAGGAAGCGAGAAAAAAGTTTAACAAAAATGCTACTGCTGCAACTTTGACAATGACTTTTTGCGCCTTCAGATAGTTCGCTACTTCCTTCAAATCACCGACAACCACCTGGAAAAGCGTCCCATTCATTGCAGCTTGTGCTTGAACCGGAATGTTTAACAATACTTCGCAGAAAATCGCAATTAAAAATAAGGCTGCTGTGATCATAAAAATTTGATAAACGGCGTCAAATCGATAAATGATTCCCGCAAGGATCGGGCCTAAAACCGTTCCTAATGTACCGATGGAGCTGATGATCCCGTTTGCTCGTGGAATCTCCTCTTCCTTACAAATTATGGGAATCGCTGATTGAACCACGGGTGTTTCAAAAGCCGAGACCATTCCAATGATCACTGTCAAGATTCCGATCGCCGTTACTGGATTTTCCAAACGTGTGACTAGAAACAGGCCAATCGATAAAACAAGGTACAGACAATCCATCAGTAACATCAAATTTCTTTTCGGCAAGCGATCAGCCAGCACGCCGCAGAAAGGCAGACAAATCAATCGCCCTACGATCGATAACGACGCAATCACGCTAAAGGTCAACGCGGATTTTGTAATATCCAGCACATACAATGAAATCACAAATTGAACAATCGTTGTTCCTAAAACGGAGAATAATTGACTCCCGATTAACAAATTAAAATTTTTATTTCTTTTCATAATAACCATCCTTCTTTCTTCACTCTTGTGCGACAAGCTCAAAAACAACTAATATCGATTAACATACCTACCGTTGGTATCTATAACTTTAAAAAAAAATAGCTTATTCTTCGCTATCTTTTTTTAAATAGGCAAACATCTTATTCGCTTCTGTCATGATCTCCTCATTGAAGATCGGAATACCGACACCATCGAATAGCTTCTTAGTAAATAGTACCTTTCGCTTCAGCTGTTCCTCAGTAAAAACAGTCAAGTGCAACCCGATCCACGTATTTAGGTTCATCATCAACACATCCGCGACCTCTTCAGGAAACTCTGTTTCAATCGAGCCATCCGCGATCCCCTCTTCAACGATTTTTTTGATTTCGGGAATTACTTCGTTAAACATGCTGATTATTTGCTCTCCGATAAAACGCGGACTGCGCAGGGTAACTGCCGCTGAATAATTTAACTTCATCCGAGAATAATCAGTAAACGCATCTAGAATTGCGCTTTGCAATTTTTCTAATCCGTTATTTCCTGGATGCTTTCGCAAACTTTCTTCGGGTGTTTCCGCAGGTTCGATAATCGTTTCAAAAATCTCAAACTTTGATTTGAAATGCTGGTAAATCGCACCCTTCGTCATGCCATCTAAACCATTGACAATATCTTGGATCGACGTATTATCATAACCCTTTTCAAGAAATAATTGTTTCGAAACAGCTAGAATCTTGCGCCTTGTTTCTTCTGGATTTTTTCCTCTCGCCATGGCTTCACTCCTTACATACCATTGGTATCTATCTAAAATATAGAGCTTCACTGGCTAATTGTCAACAGTTTTTGATAAAAAGATTTTGATATAATTTCATTTGCGATATTTATAGTTCTATATCTTTAAGAGAAATCCCTTAACTATCGAACGTAAAAGCTTTTTTACCTGATTTTTCTCGCGAGGATTCGCTTTTTGTTTTATGCTAGAGATAAGATAAATGGTGATTGAGGGATGAAAAATGGATGTCGGACAACGGTTAAAAATACGTAGAAAAGAATTGGGATTCACACAGGATTATGTGGCAGCTGAGTTAGGAATTACCCGCCAAACAATGTCGAATTGGGAAAATGGTCGAAGCTACCCTGATATCGAGCGAATTATTCGTTTATCAGAGCTTTACAATCTTTCCCTCGATGAATTATTGAAGGGAGATCGAGAAATGGTCAAGCATTTACAGGAGAATACCGTGGTCAACCACTTCTTGAAGATTTTTATTGTTCTACTTTTAGTGAATGGACTACTGATGCTGCTTCTCTTAGCAAATCCATTAATGAATGAAGTATTTCTTTGGCTGATTTTCGCTCTGGTTGGTGCCAACAGCTTGTCGCTTTTTTATCTGATTATAAAAAAAATTTAGGAGGGACAAATTATGAACCAAACAGCGCTCATGATTCTTTTAATGGTTTTACTTTTGGTAGGGGCCTGCTGCCTATTTTATTATATCTTTTCGTTGATCATGCTAGATGCCAAAAGCCGCGGCATCAAAAATCCAAAATTTTGGTCATTGATCGCTACCGGCGGACAAAACGGTGGCGGCCTGCTGCTTTATCTTTTTGCTCGTCGAAAAACCACTAGCTTAATGAAGCCGGCTGAAGTGGAGAAATTTCTTCAACTCAAACGGAAAATCTATTGTTTGCTGGCAGTGCTGTTTGTGCTTTTTCTAGCATTCGCCGCGATAATTTTCCGCTTGAACTAAAAAAAGAACCGATCAGGGCTCTTTTTTAGCGATACTTCATTTCTAATGCCAACAAATACTGCTTGCGTTCTAATCCGCCCGCATAGCCGGTCAGATTTCCGTTGTGTCCGATCACTCGATGACAGGGAATGACGATGGCGATCTTATTCGAGCCGTTTGCTCTTCCCACTGCACGAACTTTTCGTTTATCTCCTAAACGCTCCGCAATTTCCTGATAGCTGACCGTTTCGCCACTTGGAATCGTCATCAAACTATTCCAGACCTCTTTTTGAAAAGGGGACCCGTCAAGAAACAGCGGCAACTCAAACTCTGTGCGTTCGCCTTTGAAATATTCGTTCAATTGTTGCTCCACACGCTGATTGATGGCGGTTTGACCATAAATCATCCGAAAGTTGTATTTGTCACGCAGCGCTTCGATCTCACGCTCTAGTCCACGCCGATCTTCAAATTCCAATAAATAGAGCGCGTCGTCATCGGTTAGACACAGCATTCGACCGATGGGGGTGGAAATAAATGAGGCGTTTAACGTACGTGCAGCGACTTTTTTCGCGGGATTTCCCATAATTTTCGTAAAGGCATCATTGAATCCGCTGGCTGATTCATATCCAGACTCCAGCTGCTGATCGATTACCTTGCTGCCTTGACTGATTTCCTTAAAAGCCAAACCCATCCGGCGGGCCCGAGCATATTGGACAAAAGTCATGTTATAGACCTCTTTGAATTTTCTGCGAGCTGTGACGGAGTTCAGTCCAAGCGCTGAAAAATCCGCCTCCTTCCAGCGTTTTTCCGGCTGCTCTTCCACTGCATTCACCAAAAGCTGAACTTCTTCCGGAATTGCCTGCGGAAATGACAAGGGCTGACAAATTTTGCAGGGCCGGTAGCCTGCCAGCAGCGCTTCTTCTGCTGTTGGATAAAACTCGCAGTTCTCCATTTTCGGTTTGCGTGCTCGACAGGTTGGATGACAAAAGATCCCCGTCGTTTTTATTCCTGCAAAAAAGATGCCATCGTAGCTGCGGTCTCTCTCTTTTAAAGCGTGATAATACTCTGCTTGTTTTTTCTTTGAAGTAATCATCTCGGATTCCCCCTTTGTTACCAATAGTATAAACCTTCTAACATGGACTTTCTTCCGAAAAATGAACAACTATTTTCTATTTATTAAATAACCGTCTAAGATAATAACATTTTGTTTCAATGACAGTTGGACGTTATAAAATAACTGTTGTTTGACACTACTTGCGCGCTGTCTTATACTTTTAGTTACAAAGGAGTTGGCAGCGATGAATCAACAAGAAGCCAATCGACGGATGGAGGAAGAAATCCAATATTTCCCCTGGTTCGTCCAAAATTATTTTCGTAAAAAAAGCGGTGATCAATACTCTTCCATCACCTTATATGAATACGCCAAAGAATATCGACGCTTTTTGAATTGGCTGATCCAAGAAGGCTTTTCTTCGGCCGAGAAACTCTCAGAAATTACACTGGAGGAGTTTGCGGCATTATGGCCGGAGGATTTGGAGTTCTACAAAGCCCACTTGGTCAAAGCGCCGAAGATTTTAAAAGAATCGACTAAGAAACGTTTAGAAGAAAGCGAACAAGCCCTTCCCTTGCGGCAAAATGTCACCGTTCAACGTGGCGTAACCGCCCTGCGCTCCCTCTTCAGCTATTTGAATGAGGCGATCGATCGTAAAACTGGCAAGCCTTATCTTGAACATAATATGATGGGAAAAGTCGCAAATGTCAAGGATAATAAGACCATGGCCGAGCGCGGTGCCGCGATTGAGAAGAAGCTTTTCTTAGATGATGAAGCCCTAGACTTTCTCGATTTTGTCGAACATCGCTACATCGAAACGTTGGAAAGTCGCCAGGCAATTACAGCCTTTAAGAAAAACCAAGTCCGTGATCTCGCCATTATTGGACTTTTTCTAGGAACCGGCATGCGGCTGGCTGAACTGGTCAATATGAATGTTCAGGATCTTGATTTGAATGCCGGAGAAGCTCGCGTCTATCGAAAAGGCGGAAAATGGGATATGGTGGTCATCTCTTCGATTGCGATCGAATATCTAACGAATTATCTTAACCAAAGACAACAGCTGTATCAACCAGATGAAAACGAATCCGCCCTCTTTTTAACTCGTTATCGCGGCAAAGCCAAACGCATCGCCGGCGGTGCAGTCGAAGCAATGGTGGGAAAATATTCCGAAGCCTTCAAAATCAAAATCTCACCTCATAAGCTGCGTCACTCTGTCGCCACACAGCTCTACAGTAAAACCAATTCCTTGGTACAAGTCGCTGAGCAGCTGGGACAATCGGGGACGTCTGCTACGACGGTTTATACTCATATCGCTGGGAAGAAAAAACGCGATGCTATGAATGATTTGTGGACTTGAAACAATAAAGTTAAAAAAATTTAAGTAATAAGTAAAAAAAATTTTTTTACAAAAAGATCGAAAAATGAACTTTATTCTCATGAAAAGTAAATTTTCTAAAATCTAATTTTCTATTGTAAATGAACTTTATTTTCTCATTGCCACAAAACTTTAAAAAAAAGAACACCGATCCTTACTATTTTTTTGTAAGATCAGTGTTCTTATCTATTTGTTTTGCTAAAAAATATTCTTATACTGATACCTGATGATTTGGTAATTACTCATTTCTCATTGCAAACTATAAATTAAAACCTAAATAAAATGCCTTTTTTTTCTGCGTAAACCTTTACAGAATGTACAAGGCTCCTTTTTCCTTTTTTGAAAATTAATTCTCCGTTTGGGCGACATTAGGTATTTATGATCTTTATTATGTTCGCAAATCCACCATACGTTTTCATCATATTTCGGTAAAATTATACTTGGATCTGTCAAAAGATAGTTATTAATATAATCCCAAAATGGTAATAGTTCAGGATAAACGACTTCAAAAGTATTAAAACCAATTAATGCTTTTCTATTAGCACAGTAAGGACAACTATCATCGTCACACTCTCGATCGCGAATTGAGTGCGAATATTCTCCACTACATTTTGAACAAACCCATAAAGCTGCTTGTGTTGAACTATATAAATAGTCAGTTGCAGCACCTTCATTATTTATGCTCCACTCGGATAATAACTCTGGTTTCAAATCTGCCACAGTGTTTAATCCCTTAAGTAGCTTTCTATTATTACAGTAAGGACAACTATCATCGCCACACTCCTGATCGCGAATTGAGTGCGAATATTCTCCATGACATTCTGAACACTCCCATAGAACAAAGTAGGATGAGTTATAGAGATAGTCAGTTGCAGTACCTTCATTATTTATGCTCCATTCGGATAATAACCCTGGTTTCAAATCTGCCACAGTGTTTAATCCTTTAAGTGGTTTTCTATTATTACAGTAAGGACAACTATTGTCATTATATTCACGCTTCTTTATTGACGCTGGATAGTCGTTTTCGCAACGTTGACATGTCCATAATACCCAATATACAGATTGAAAAGTGAATTCAGAAATATCTCTTTCGTTACTATCACTATATTCATTTACCAATTCTGGCTTAACTGCTTGAATAGTATTAAAACCCTCTAAAGGAATTCTATTTGAACAATATGGACATGCATCATCACCAAAATAACGTCTTCTTATTTCGTATTGAAAATCTCCTGAACAATTTTCGCAGGTCCACCATGCTCGATAGTTTGACATAAATGAAAACTCAAATATCTCTCGCGTATTATTAGCACTCCATTCTGGAACTAGCTCCGGTTTTACATCATTCAAAGTATTATAGCCATTCAGAGCAGCTCTATTTGAACAATATGGACATTTTTTATCACCGAAATCACGATCTTTAATAGGAGCAGAAAATTCGCCTTTGCAATCCGAACAAATCCAAAGAGCAGCAAATAATGATTTATAACTATATTTTTCGATTGATTGTTCATTATTGGTACTCCATTCCGAAATTAACTTGGGTTTCATATCCACAATGGTATTTAACCCTAATAGACCTTTCTTGTTAGAACAATATGGACAACTATCATCCCCAAAATCACGGTTTCTTATTACTTGTGAGTACTCTCCTTTGCAATCAGGACATTCCCACAGAACAGAATATACAGAGGTATCACTATATTCTTCCGCCGGTCTCGTATTGTTTTTACTCCATTCTTTAGACAATTCAGGTTTTGTATCACATAGAGAGTTTATGCCAGAAACTACAATGCTATTTTCACAAATGGGACACTTAAAAGTTTCATCATCTTTAAAATTATATAATTGACGTTTGAAAGAGTGCCCTTCATCACATTTCCACCAAACAATATCGTTTGATTTATTCGTATAAGAACTAAAATCTCTTTCATTTTTATCAGTGTCAAAATACTTTTTTAATTCAGGGTGCTCCTTATAAAACATCTTACCGTAGTGATAGTTTCTGCATAAATTACAATTCCCTTCCCCGATTGCCCGTCTCTGGAATGGCGCGAACCAAACATGTTCGCTATTATTACGACATATCCATTTTGCTTTTTTTGAACTGAACTCAGCAATATTATATGGATCCATTAGGTTATCCGGTGAAAACTCATCCATAAGATCAGGATGTAGTACCGCAAAGTTATTATCAATACTAACTGTTTTCCCTGAACAATATGGACATCCCTTATAAACTGAGTTTTGGGACCTTACCATAGAAGGAATTGTGCTACGAAACTCCCGCTTACATCCGTTAACACATTTCCACCAGTATTCTTTGTTAAGCTGTATCTTATCAGCAGTAAAAACACTTATCTCATTTTTTTCATATAGAAATCTTGAAATTAAATCCGGATATTCTTTTATATAGAATTCATTTCTATTTATTCTTACACACTTAGGGCATTTTTTTACCTCATATTTTTCACAGATTTTCACATACCTTGAAGAAGGATTTGATTTCCACTCATAGTCACATTCTGGACATTTCCATTCTATTCTATCGTTCATGGAAATGGACAAATCTTCGATCAATAAGTCTTTATTCTTTGAATAATCATAGTATTTCTCAAGTTCAGGTACAATTGAAAACAAGTTAGTCTTTCCTGCAACAACTTTAATTCTGGTTTCACAACAAGGACACTCACCTTTAGATAGTTTCCTTGATTTTATTTCGGATTGCCATTCATATTCACACTTTTTACAAAACCACCATACTAATTTTTTTGAGTTAGGCGAAGTTGAATTAATATTAATTTCAGCATTTTTTGTAAAATTCCACTGTTTTAGCAAAAGTGGATAATCAGATACAACTTTTTGGTTTTCAGTGATGCATATTGGACATTTAGGACACCTACTAAAGTTTACTATTTTTTTTGAGAAACTATGTCCATTTTCACATTTGAACCACGCGAGATTTGTTGAATTTCGAAAAAGAGAATATGGATCTAAATCAAAATTTTTTTCCCAATCCCACATTCTTTTTCCTTTTGAACAACAGGAAAAAAAGTCTGTTTGACCAACCACTGTTTTTACTTTTGAACAAAATGGACAGCCAAACGGCGATTGTTCTGGAATACTATAAATAGTTTTCTCAAATATATGGGACTCATCATTTGGACATCTTAAGAATACTTTTTTTCCTGATTTTCGAGTGACATTATCAGGTGTAATCCCTTGATTTTTATCATCTAGCCAAAAATTCGATGCGGCTGGATTACTACTGCGAAAATTATTCGAACATGATCCATCTGAATAACAGTTTGGGCAAAAACTTTTTTTTGCCTCTCTTCTATTACAAAAACTTTGAGTCCACTCATATCCACAGTCACTGCATCTCCAAAATCCTCTTTCCTTTGAATGTACACTGACTTCATTTGGTAAGTAGTTCATTTTCTCATAATCCCAAAATTTTATTAAATCTGGTTTCAATGATTGAATACTAGATTTTTTTTCAAATTTGCAAGTAGGACATTCCGGTGTTTTAAAAAAAGTAATTATACTTTTTCTAAAAGAATGATTATTCTTGCAATTGAACCACGCTTTTTCTCGTGAAGAATACGACAGTTTCGTTGGATCTTTAATTTCTTGATTTCTTTCATGATCCCACATTTCCTTTGCAGGTTTACAAACAGTGAATAAATCATTTACTCCAGGTGTAATTTTCGAGAAACTATTTGTACAATATGGACAAACGACAATCTTCCGACTATTATCAGAAATACTATAAACTTTTCGAGAGAAGGAATGCCCTTTGTCACATTTCAACCAAACAGATTTATTTGATCCATGTGATACTGATGAAGGAGTTAAACCTTGATTCTTCTCATAATCCCAAAAGTCCTCAATATTTTTAACAATTTGTTTCAAAGTTTTTATATTAAATTTTTGAACGATTTTTTGATTCTTTTTCTCGCTTTTGTTTTCTCCATCAAACCCACAACAAGGGCACAACGCATATTTTAGCCATGTAGAGAATTGCCATGACCATTCGTAATGGCATTTTGGACATTGAAAAATTGCTTTCTTTTCAGAAGAAACAGATTCTTCACTAAGAATAATATCTAGATTTTTTGAAGGAATAAAAAAGTGACATATGTTGGGGGTGCGAGAAATCAACTTGTATTTTTCTTTTTTGCATTCTGTGCAACTTGGAGAGGCGCTGAAATTGGCTATTATCCTTAATAAGCTGTGCCCATTTTCACATCTAAAATAGGCTTTTTTTTTCGATTTTGGCAATAGGCTTGTAGGATCAATTCCTCTGTTCTTTTCATAGTCCCACAATTTCTTTGCCTCAGGGAAAATTGTTAGTAAATCTGTTTCTCCTGCAAAGGCTTTTTTTGCATTTGGGCCACAATAGATACATCCAACATTATGACCATCTCTATAGCTACTCATTTTGGAGATTCTTTTTTTAAATACATGATTTGGATTTTTTAGACAACGGAAAAAAACTATTTTATCTGAACCTGCTCCGATTTTTTCGGGAGATAGGGATTTGTCATTCAAATCAAAAGCCCACATTTTTGCAGCTTCTGGATTTTTTTTACTTAAAGATATAAACTGCTTTTTCATTGGTCTACCTTTCAAGATCCGCGAATAATCCTTGTATTATTTTACTCTCTGATTTGATTGGAGTTTGTGCTGTTATTATCTTTTCAGAAAGAATTTCCGAATTAATTATTTTTTGAGTTTCGTTTATCAACATGTCTTCCATCAATAATTCGTTTGCAATCTCCGGATAAACATAGGTCTCAATTATTGTTTTGTAGCTCTTAATTAGCGACGTGAGGCTTTTGTTTAGACTTTTAAGTTTCTTATTATCTACAGAAATCTCTAAATTTTCTTTTTCAAGTTTAGTCAATTTTGTTTTATACTCTTCCATTTTTTCAATCGCGGTATTGCTTTCCTTATTTAAAATAGTTGCCGCTTCACATATAGATCGATGATATATGTTCAACTCTGACAGTGCCCTTTTCATAGAGGAATTACTACAATTAGTTTTAATAAATAAATCTACATCAAGAGTGCGATATGTTGATAATGTATGTCGATTCGAAATTGTCCCTCTTTCTCTTTCATCATTTAAATATTTCCTAATTGTGATATTTCTTCGAATCAAATAGTCTTGGACTTTTGGAAAACCATTTTTTCTTAAATAAGTACCAAACTCTGGAATTTTTACAGTATCACTACGTCCATCACAGAAATTTACAATATAGTTATTTAAATGTTCCAGTAATTCTTCGTCTGTTATTAGTCTTCTTCTTGCCATATTTTTTCTCCTTTAGCATGGAAACGAGCTGTCTTTTCTTCGAAATATTCTTGATAAGAAAATGAACTACTTTTCAAGTTCAATAGAGCCTCACCAATATCTTCTGTATCTCCCTTTCCAATACGAACTAAATGGATTGCATCCTCTAACTTTTTACAATCATCTTCAATTTTTCGTTTATAAAAACCATCATCGGTGGAAAAAAAAGAACTACTAGATTTTCTGTAGAATTTACAGTCAGGACAATATCCGATTTCGCCTTCTTTACTAGCTAATGCAAAGCAATCGGAATAATCACCAATATAAAATTTTTCGGAAAAGCACCTCCCACCATGGCTTAATTTTTTAAAATTATTTTCTCGGATTATGGGAAATTTTTTTAGAGAACTTAGTTGATAAGTAACTTCTCCTAGAGAGATCTGTCTATATTGACGATACGTTCTACATTCAATCAAATTTGTAATATTTGAATAATAGTGGGCAGACATTTCGATATTATCATGCCCTGCCAATAACATTGCCGTAACTGGAGTTCCTCCTTCAGCCATAATATTAATTAGTGCCAAATGCCGAGTGTCTCCCAAATGAATATAATTAATCTCATCTCGCTTAAGATGCCGTTCACTTCGACCATAAATTGTCTTTAAGCCGTACTCATTTTGGATAATTTCATAAAAGAAATAGCGCATAATTGTATTGATGTTAGTATAAGTAAGAAATCTACTATTTAAATGCTTTTTTTGACGCCATTTTTTGTAATGAGGATCAGATACAAAAAAAGTATCTATCTGCGTTTTTTCATACTGCTTAGTGAAATCATGATAATTCATTATTTCATTGGCTAGTACTTCTGGAATTTTGTATGTCACATCATAATAATCAGTTGAAATTTTATATGAAACCTCTTTATTGCCTCCTTTCAGTCTGTTACGTTTTAAAGTGAGGTAATAACCATCATCTTCTTTTTTTAAGCAATTTCGTGGTGTTAAAATGAATTCCTTAGGTCGCAATGGAATAATTGCAGTAATTCTCCACCATAAATAGATCGGATAATAAAAGAGACGTGTGTCATTACTGATATCTCGCTTCCAAAAATCACTCAATATATCATTGAAGAGAAAATAGCTGTCAAATTGTGCAAGACTACGCTGTTTCTTTACTCCTCGTTTAAAATCTTCTGTAATATAAAATTCTAGTACATCAATCAATTTTTCAACGTTTTTATTATCGCTGTTATTTGGGAGTATTGAAAAGAAATCAATGCACAAACTAGGTGTCGCAATTTTTAAATTAGCCGTAGCGCCATAAAACTCTTTTCGTTCAGTCTTTATAATTCTCTTAATGTCATTCACCACTGTTTGTAAAGTTTTTAACACATTTTTCCCTAAAGTAAATGCAACGAAAACCTTTAAGTACTCCACAAACTCTTCATAAGATAAACGAAAAATATCTTGATAGCTTCTTTCATAGCAAAAACGATTCACATTATAGTTTATCCCAACATTGGAATACTCATCGGTGCCATTCCATTTATTATCATCAAAGCTGCAATCTTTAAATACGCCTTTTTCATAAAAAATAAGAAAAACTTTCCTTGCTTCATCGACGTTACTCTGACTAAGTTCTTGTATAGTTAGAAATGTGTCGAATAATTGTTCCGACTGAAAACTTGAGTTCATTAAATATACTCCTTAATTAATTTCTCATAAGAGTGAAAAACGGATGAACCATATTGATCCTTGAGACAAAGCAATACTTCATCTAAACAGGGAAGGATTATCTTCATTAAAAGCTGCCTATACTTTTCTTTCTCTATTTCTTCAGAAGATTCTTGATATAAAGAATACACACGCTTATACTCGCTGACTAATAACAACATCGTTGATTTTGTTTTTATTTCATATTTACAACCAACGCATTGAGTTCGATTATCGAAAGAACAGACTTTATTTATAGCCGTTAGCAGACAAAGACTCTCGGATTGTTTAGAAAAAGCTGCTCCTGTACCGATCTTATGTAAAATTTCGAGAATATCATCTTTATTCTTTCCTGAAAGCAAGAGTTCTTCCACTATTTCTTCTGATTGGCGTTTTGATTTTGAAACAATTTCTACGGTTTGTTCTATTTCATTGGGAGAAAGATTCAATTTTTGAATCATTTGCGTTTGCTGACTAAAGGATAAATCGTTATATGATCCCTCGGTAATAATCTTTAAAAGCATAGACGGAACAAATGAGAGTACGCCTCTTTCAAAAAGTTCTTTTGCAACAAATTCAGCTGACAGACCATTCATTTTGGCATCTTTAAGGTATTCAGCTGTTACTCCAGCAAATTTTCCGTAAGATCCCTTATGACTTCTAGCAATTGAGGCTAGTAAATAGCCCTTAATTCTTACACTTTCATTCTTACTCGACATATCATCAGCAAGGATGTAAAGAGATTGCAAATAGGACTTATTTGCTGAACGAGATCTGAAATTTGATTCTAAAAATAATGATCCAATCTCTTCTCCCATGTATCTCGAAATTCGATCATAATCTGAAATCTTTCGAATCAGAGATTTTTCAAAAGTATCTGCTAAACATGAATGAGCTTCACAGATGCTTAAGAGCGTTCCAATATGAACCTCACAACTCTCGGGAACGTTGAACTTAATTTGCGAAATATTTTTTTGTCCACTAGTTTTGCTGGGGGTTAGAGGCAATACGCATAATCTTGTGGTTATAGATAACAACACTTGCCTAGCTTCTGAATCATCGTATTGATTGTTTTCTATATGTTTTAGTACATTAACCGGAGATTTTAAAAGAGTCGGATGTGGAATTCTTTCCATATCCGTAACTCTGAGTGAACAAATGAAGTGTAAAGATAAAAAAAGCCACGTATCTGCATAATTCTTTGATTTTGTTGCTTTCTCATACATCTTTTCTTTCTTAATATATTCTTCGTTAAAAAGATAATATAAAAGTTGTAAATATTCATCAAAATCGTAGGCTTGTTTTGACTGAGCCATAGAATATCTATTCTTCATGAAATATTCTTTTTTATATGCAGTTTTGTAGTTTTCTTTTAGCCAAGACAAAAAGAATGTTAGTACTAAACCATGACTTTTTATTAAATCATTAATAGCAAGTTCCATAAGACTGGAAATTTCTTGATCATCCATAAGGAAAATATCTTTCTTTAATGAATAAAGCAAGAAATCTGAAATATAGAACATTGCTTCGTCATAAAATTCTACAGAATCAAAAAAAACAGTAAGTTGATTAGTTGTCTCGGGAAATTTGGCTCGTAACATTGTAATCATTCCTTCATAATTCACTTTTGATGATTGTGCAGCAAAAAAAATCTTTAGAGGTTCACTATACAGTTTCACCTGATCAGAAGTGAGCATCACCTTTCCATCGACCAAGACTGGTTTCGAGCCAAACCAGTTGTTGTCTTCCAAGAAAGTAATCATTTTTTGTTTTCCTTCCATACTAGAGCATTCATAACCACCTAAAACTTCTTCAGCAAATAGTTTTAAATCAATCATTTCTTTTACTTCCACCATTTTTTTTAGCTGCTGCCCAGGTCAAGTAATTAAACATCTCATCATTGACTTTTTTGTATTGCTTTTCTAGCTCGCCTTTATTTTGAAGATAAACAAATGAACTTTCGGGAGAGCTATCCCCTCTCGCATGCATTAATTCAGCTACATTTTCCATACCTGATAAAACAAGTTGAACTGTATACCAATGTCTGAAAACATGAGGTGACAGATTATTCTCAATTAGAAGCCGGCCATAAAAAACTGTTTCAGCATCGTTACTAGAAAGATATAATGGAATCATTTCTTCCTTGATAATTTTTCTGAATTTTTGATAGTAACTGTCATACGTCATAGCTCGTCCCTGCTTATTTACTGTTAATGCTCCAAACTGACATTCATATTTTTTCCCAACTAAATGATTCATATAATTTATATAACTACTATAAAATGCATCTGTAAAAATTAACGGCACCGTTTGTAAGCGTTCTCTTTTTATCCTGCCAATTGATTTTAAATCACTTCTTAGATTCAGTTCTTCCCTTATATCTATTTGAATTTTGTGTATTTCACTATCATAAATATCAAAAAATAATCCTGCACCTAAATTACTGTCTTCTCTTCTGACGTTACAAGCCTCTGAAGGTCTTAAGCCTGCAAATGCTGATAAAGTTACGAGCATAATCAACTCTTTGTGATGTTCAGCGATATGAGAAAAGAGCATCTCAAAAGCATTATTTGGTATATCTCGGAAAATTTCTCGATGTTTATTTATATACAACACATCAAATACGGGCACCTTTTTCTTTCTTAAAGTTCCTTTTTTATCGCGATAATTAACATGTTTGTACAATTCTTCAATCTTAATTGCACATTTATCTTTTCGATCATTAATAAACAGTTCAAAAAAATCAAGGACTGCAGAAATACAAGATTCAACTGTTTTTTTTGTCCGTCCAGAACCTTCCACATCCTCGGGTAAAGTACCTTTTCCATAGTGATTAAAAAAATTCTTTATTGTTTCCACAGTAATTTGATCAAGACTTTGACATTGTTCGAAGAAAAAGGCGTAATTCAGCAGCTTCACAACAAAGTAAAATCGATTATTTCCGTCATCATTAATATTCCTCACTGTTCTGTTACCCGATTTGATATACTTGTGAAAGTTAGTGAAAGCTAGCAAATGATCTTGTTTTTTTAAAACTATAAACTTTCTTGAAATTAGTTTGTTGCCTTGAATAACTAGATGATGCTTGTAAACAGAAAAACGCGGATAAAATAACGAAATGACAATCAATCCTTTCTTGGTAACATCACAATCGTTATCTTTTAGTTTACTATAGTATCGTCAAACAATATACTTTTTTTAATAGAAATTTTTTTATAAAAAAGATTATCCGTTTAATTAGTCGGATTTTTGACCTTGAAACATAAAATCTCTTTAATTTATGTTTCCTCTAGATTAGTCTTCTCGATTTTCTATTTCCCAAGATAAATAACGTATGACTATGATTTTTCGCGATGAAAAAAGTTACTTGTTTGTCGGTTATTTTTCCAGTCAATACTTCATTAATAGTGTCATTTGTATCAACACAGTTGTTATCATGAAAAGGAAACGTTGAACATAAGTTTGTTTTTAAAAGTATCATTTTATAGGTTTTTATTTGATATTAAAAAAACTATTTCAGAAAAGTATCACTTTACATCGTTTTGATGATAATAACAGCAAATCTAATATCTTTTTGCTAAGAGAATAGATATCTAAGTAAAAAAATAGAATCAAACATGAATGCAGTTGTTTGATTCTGAATTATAATCTATTAGTGTGACCAATAAATCTAATTTTAAAAATGTCGGTAATTACTTTTTTTATTGACGAGGTACGAAACTTAAGATTTCAAATTTTATTATTCATCTTTTTGATTTTCAAATTCGTCCAAAAAGTCCTCAAATGATTGCTGATGCAGCATTTGGAAATGAGCTCTTGTTCCTTTGAGTTTCGTTACCGGTTCCTTCTTTATCTTCCTATTAATATTTGGTTTAGTCAGAACATTCTTACTAGGATATTCTGATACATGAAAACCGAGTTCCTTAGCTCTTTTATTATAAATCTTTGTTAGGTCAGTTTTAATACTGAACTGAAGGTCTGAAAGGCTTTCGAACCTTGGCGTATAGAAATATAGGTAATTTTCTTTCTTTTCTTTAGGAAAGTGACTACGTAAGGATAAAATATAGATTTCAGAGATATTTTTCATTTTGACTGTAAAATAAATTGAATCAGTAGAAGCTGATCTTTTAGTTCGTATGTAATTAATGAAATTCAGGCTGTTCAAGGCCAATCGTACTTCTCTGATTAACACACTATAATATTTTTCTGGAACTTTGGCGCTCTTGATAAAGAATTCTATTTCTTTTCCGTCTATCATCATCTCCAAAACCTCCCTTAAATTTACAATCTACATAACTATTTTAATTTATCTTTCAATTTTTTGATAGTAAGAGTTTGAAGTCGATAGCCATCTATAATAACTTGATAATTCTTGAACAACACTTTTGAGAGTGGACCATTTTTTTCTATCCTTCCTTCAGGATAGAAAAGTTCCACGTTAAAATTTAGGCTATTGTCAAGTAGCAAATCTAAGAAACAGTCTATTTTTTTTGTAGATATTATCATTTTTAGCTGCAATAGATTTCTTTTTTTTTGAAGACTATCTGCTATCATGTCAGCAAATTCCTCGTATTGACATTCATCAGCCGGTAAATACTTCTCAATGATTTCCTCTACATAGATTTTGTATTGTTCAAAAAATACATCCTCTGAAAACTGACAGGAATACCCATCGTTTTTTTTATCACTCATTTTTCTTTCACGTAACAATCTTTTAATTTGGAGCTTTCTTCTTCTACTTTTCAATGGTCCTTATTCCACCTTTTTTAGATTGGTTGATCTCTACTTCTTAAATCAATGAAGATTAAATCATCTATACTGATATTAAATGCTTCAGAAAGACGTTTTAATGAGTTGATTTCTGGCTCATAGGTTCCGCTCTCCCACTTTGATATAGTTGAGCGTGTAACTAGCAAGATGTCTGATAGTTGTTCTTGTGTAAGGCTCTTCTTTTTTCTTAGATATGATATATTCTCTGCTAGATACACTTAATCATCTCCCTAATGTCCTTTTAAAGTTTAGACAATATTTCCCATAAATAAAAGTGATTCAAGAGAACAAATAAAAAATCCAAGTGGACTCATACTAGTCCCATTTTATCACATAGCTTTCTTATGATTGTTTTAAAAAGAACTAGTTCTAGTTCAAGGGATATATTGATAATGCCAGAAAAAATTATTAGTGATAAAAACAATACAATAGGAAAAAATATAAGAAGAATGCGAATTGATAGAGGAATAGGCCAATCTGAAATGGTACGCCAACTTCAACTGATGGATATAAATATTACAAGAGAAACGTTGGTAAAAATTGAACGAGGCCAGCAGCATATTAAGCTGGATCAAATACGAGGAATTAAGGAAATTCTCAATACTAGTTATGATAGTATTTTGGATAATGATCATAACTAGTAAATCAAACAAGCAAAATCGGGGTTGTCAACTAAACTGTGGAAGTTAAATAGTTAAGAGTTTTTAACAACCCAA
>OBZH01000156.1_pt1 | contig 88592 bp, 80 predicted proteins | sample 1476881 | NCBI WGS metagenome assembly OBZH01 (sample SAMEA2580230, study PRJEB22360) | human gut metagenome | biome: human gut; feature: human-associated habitat; material: faeces | place: Denmark | collected 2008/2010 | reverse complement strand
TTTACAACAAGGTCTGATCTTTGAAAACTAAAAAATATGCGGCGCACAGAACGCGTCGCATATCGGACTAAGTTTTATTCAAATTTGTCTTCACCAACACGATTTGACGAAGAGCCGTTTTTATTTAAACTATTTTTTTTGTGCACTTCGTTGGAAGGCTTTAACAATTTCAACAATTGGAATAATCGCAAAGGATGCCCCAATTACAATCCCCCATTGATAAAGATCAAGATGTGCTACCCGGAAAATATCATTCAAACCTGGTACAACAATAATGATCATCATTAAAACAAAGGATAACAAGATTGCCCAGTTAAAGCTCTTGTTGCGGAATGGTCCGACCTGGAACAATGACTGATGAACAGATTTTACGTTGAAGGCATGGAATAGCTGCATCAAGCCTAATGTTGCAAATGCCATTGTCAAAGCATCAGAATGGATTTCTGCATACGTTGTATGAACTGGCCACTGAATTGCGGACCAGTAAACAAATAGTACCGTACCTGCTTCTAATATCCCTTGATAGATAATACTTGATAAAACGCCCCCAGAAAACAGGTTTGAACTACGCCCACGAGGATTATGCTTCATCAAATCTTTTTCAGCAGGTTCCATCCCTAATGCAATCGCTGGGAAGGTATCCGTAACTAAGTTAATCCACAATAAATGAATAGGTAATAAGGTATCCCAACCAAGTAAAGTTGCAATAAATAAGGTCAATACTTCACCCAAGTTGGCTGCTAACAAATATTGAACTGCTTTTTGAATGTTTGAGAAGACTTTACGACCTTCTTCAACTGCAACAACGATCGTCGCGAAGTTATCATCAGCAAGAACCATATCAGAAGCGCCTTTAGAAACCTCTGTACCCGTGATTCCCATACCAATACCAATATCCGCTTGCTTCAAGGCTGGCGCATCATTTACACCATCCCCAGTCATAGCGACTACTTTACCTTCTTTTTGCCAAGCCTTCACGATCCGAACTTTATGTTCTGGAGAAACTCGAGCATAGACAGAATAATGTTCAACTTTCTGAGCAAATTCTTCATCAGACATTTCGTTTAATTGCGCACCAGTTAGAACAGATGCATCATCACCTTTTTCGATGATTCCTAAACGAGCAGCGATTGCTTCGGCGGTATCTTTGTGATCGCCTGTAATCATGATTGGACGAACGCCAGCTTCTTTCGCAACTCGTACAGCTTCAGCTGCTTCAGCACGTTCTGGGTCAATCATACCGACTAAACCAGCAAAAATTAAATCATTTTCCACTACTTCAGATTCTAATTCAACCGGAACAACATCGACATATTTATAAGCCATGCCTAGAACACGTAACGCTTGTTGTGCCATGTCTTTATTATTAGCTAAAATATCTTGTTTCTCTTTGTCAGTCATTGGTACAACTTGACCATTCAATAGGATTTGCGACGTACGACCAAGTAGCACATCGGGAGCACCTTTGACAGCAACCAGAATTTTACCGGTTCCTTCTTCGTGTAACGTACTCATTAATTTACGATCAGAATCGAAAGGCAATTCGCCGACACGTGGTTCTTCAGCTACTTTTTCACGAACATCAAAAGCATTATTTAGCCCAAATTGTACCAAAGCTGTCTCGGTTGGATCTCCAATTAAGCCACCTTCTTGGGTAAACTTCGTGTCATTCGCATAGTTCATGACTTTCATCGCCATACTATCTACTGGTACTTCACCATTTGCATCATATTGTTGATTGTCTACGTATAATTTTTCAACCGTCATCTGATTCAAGGTTAATGTCCCAGTTTTGTCTGAAGCAATAATATCAGTTGAACCCAATGTTTCAACGGCTGGCAGTTTACGAATTACAGAATTTCGTTTTGCCATTACTTGCGTTCCAAGAGCCAAGATAATTGTTACAATCGCTGGTAGCCCTTCTGGAATTGCTGCAACCGCCAACGAGATCGAAGTCAACAGCATATCAACCCAAGATGTATCGTTGAAGAAAATCCCAACAAAGAACATCACGATAGCGATAATAATAATTGCAAAGGTCAAGAATTTACTCAATTGGTTCAAATTCGTTTTAAGTGGCGTTTCTGTCTCATCTGCTTGTGCTAACATACCAGCAATTTTACCAACTTCTGTATTCATTCCTGTGTTAACAACGACACCTTTACCTCGACCATAGGTCACATTACTATTTGAATAGGCCATATTGACACGATCGCCAATACCAACTTCTCCGTCTTCAATCACAATCAGTTCTTTTTCTACCGGTACGGATTCACCCGTCAGTGCTGCTTCTTCAATTTTCAATGAAGCAACTTCAATCAAACGCAAGTCTGCAGGAACGACATCTCCGGCTTCCAGCATCACGATATCACCAGGCACAAGATCCGTTGATTTTACTGAACTGATATGACCATCACGTAAAACATTCGCATTTGGTGTAGACATTTCCCGCAAAGCTTCGATTGCTTCTTCGGCCTTTGATTCTTGTACCACACCCATCACAGCATTAATGATAACAACAGCTAAGATAATGATCGAATCCACTACTTCATGAGAGACGACCGCAGATATAATTGCCGCGAACAATAAGACAATGATCATTAAATCTTTGAATTGTTCGATAAAACGAGCGAACATACTTTTCTTTTCGCCCTCTTCTAATTCGTTCAAACCGAACTCACTTAAGCGTTTTTCTGCTTCAGCGGTTGTTAATCCTTCTTCCGTCGTTTGAACTTCTGCTAAGACCTGTTCTGTTTCCTCAGTATAAAAAGGCTTTAGCAGTTGTTGTTTTTTCTCCTCTGACATTATTATCCTCCTTATTCGTTTCGAATGTCGTATACCATTCTTCCAATTACGCTAGTCTGCTCTTAAATTATGGTGATAAATTCTTAAAAGAACTTATCTGGACCTTCGAAGACATATCATTCTACTATTCTGCTAAAACAGGAAGTTGAACTGACAAAGCGTATAGAAAAACTGGCAAAGTTGAACTGACATCCTTAAAATGATGTTCCTTTTAGGAATAAAAAAATAGACTTGTGTATGCGAAAGACACATACATAAGTCTCACTATTTAAGACAACACCAGAAAATTGCTTTTCTTGCTGGTGGCGTTGCCACAGCTTGCGCTGCTAGTTACTCCCTCATGAATACAAAATGAATTATAGCATGAGAAAAGGCTGGAATACAATTACTACTTTTCAATTAATGAATTGTAAGAGTTTCCAGCAGAGACTTTTGTCCAAAAATCTTCAGCTGTTCCTTGTTCCATGCCCATTATAAACTTTTCTCGGATATCTGGATAGTTTTTAGCAAGCTGCGTCACCAAGTTCTTGATTTCTTCCCTTTTTGTTTTTTTATCCACAGGGCAAGGATTAAAAATTACAGGGAGTTCTTCACGTTTCACAAGTCGGATAATTTGTTTCTCCTCTAAATAGATCATTGGGCGTACTAATGTCACCTTCGTTTTTGATAAATAGCTTTTTGGTTCAAAACTGTTTAAACGTCCGTGAAACAAAAAATTCATAAAGTAGGTTTCAATCGCATCATCTACGTGGTGACCTAGAGCGACTTTTTGGCACCCCAACTCACTTGCGCGATTATATAAGATTCCACGGCGAAGCTTTGCGCATAAAGAACAGGGCGACTTTTCTTCACGTACATCAAAAACGACTTTCGCGATATTTGTCGGAACTACCTCTAATTGATAGCCTAAGTTTTCAACAAATTTTTTCATCGGAGTAATGTCACAGCCTTCAAATCCCATATCAAGAGTAATCGGTACAATTTCAAAGTCAAAACCTAAACGCCGTTGACGTCGAATCCGATCTAATAAATAGAGCAATGTCGTGCTGTCCTTTCCGCCACTCATTCCAATCGCCACTTTATCACCAGGCTCAATCATTTGATGAGTTAAAATTGCCCGACGCAGTGGATTGTAATAATTCTGATTGTCTTTCTTTTTAAACCCCATATTTACTCCTTTAATCTCGTGTTTATTCAAAAAAATTTTCTTTCAAGCTATACTGATGACCAGCTGTAATGTCGTATTGAATCATTTGGTATTCCTGATAAATTTTCTCTTGCTTTTGATTGAAACGAGCTTCTTTAAACCATTGTCCACTTTGGTAGTACATTCCTTTTTCAAAGGCAGGAAACTCTTTTTGCAAAGTCACTAATAAATTTTGAAATCCAGTCATTTGAAGTCTGCCCTGTTGGAAAAGATCTGCTGCAAAATAAAAGGGACTTGTTGTAACTTGCTGTCTATTGAGTTTATGGCGATTGTCATACATCAAAAATTCTGTTTCATGTAGTAAGTGCCCTTGGTTTTTCTTTTGAATATCGTCTGAATAAATTCCTGGCAAATGATCCCCCCAAAAAACAACCAAGGTTCGTTCCGGTAGATCGTCTAATTTTTTCAGAAAATCCTTCAACGCTTGACTACTGTATGCAATATCCTGCAAATATGCCCGAACAGATAAGCTATCATCCCCTTTGACTAAGTAAGGAATGTTCGAGTATTTATTTTCGTACGGCATATGCGTTTGCATTGTCACTAAATGCAAAAATTGCGGCTTTTTATTTTTATCTAATTGATCAAAGATTTCTTGATAGGCTGCTGCATCTGAAATATACGGATTATTTTCAAGTTTATCCGTATGCTTCATTGTTTTTTCGTCCAAGAATTGATCAAACCCAAATGTTTCATAGACATCTTTTCTCTTGTACATTGAAGTATTGTAAGGATGGATTGCCGTCGTTTCGTACCCGCGTTCCTTCAATGTTCCGACCAACGAAGGAAATGAATCAAAATCCGACATCAGCATTGTATAAGGCGTAGTCATCTGTGCATTGAATAGCTCCATGGAAAAACCCGTCAAGGCTTCAAATTCGATATTCGCCGTCCCACCGCCATAATTTTGCGATAGCATCTGACCACTATAGGTTTGATCGGCGATTGTACGATAATCTTGCAGTGGATCCCCACCTAAAATTTCTAAGCCATTCAAACGACTTGGATCAGAAAAACTCTCACTCATAACATAAATAATATTCGGTTTTTCCTCTGAAGTTGTTTTTGCTTTTTTTTGATATTTCTTAGTAATTCTTTCTACGTTCACTTGAGAATAATCCGCTGGCTTTTCCATCGCCTCCACCGGTAAATTATACAAAAAGCCACCCATAAACCCAGTGTTGTAATAATTCATTTTTTGACTGTAGGGAATCCATAAAGCCGTTTTATTATAAGCCTTGCGCAATAGATTCCCTTGCTGGTTGAATCCACCGATATACAGCAACAAACTGCTAGTTAAAACGAAAAATATAAAACGCAGCCGTTGTTGTTTTTTCTCTAACTTCCAGCTTTTCTTCAAACTAAAGAGAACTAAAATAATTCCTAACGCCAACATCAGTAAAAACAGAAGAAATAATGGAAGACCAATCATGTCGTAGATCATTCCGAATTCAGTAATCATTTTCAAATCATTTGGATAGATCGGCTCCATCCGATAGTTCATCTTCAAATAATTCGCAATTCCTACACCAATCACCGTTAAAAGATAAAATACACTACCCGATTTCAGTGAGCCTAAAAGACTGCTGACCCACCCATAAAAAATAAGCAGTACAAAGCACCCTAAAAGGAATTTTTCAGTGTGCCAAGAAAAAGCAAATTTGAACATTAATTCAAAGGAAAACTCATTTTGTGTTAGTTGAAAAAAAAGATTTGAACTAACAATTAATCCTATCACACCAATAATTTTTAACAGCTGTTGCCAAGGAATCTTTCGAAGTTTGAGCATGTGTCTCTCCTATCTATGGATTTCTAAATCGTATTAATCCTTTTATCTTTAAAATACGAAATATCCTTCCAATGCCCTTCGCACATATCTTTCAGCCAGTCTATATAAGCTTTTGAATTGGCAAGGCATCTTAAATAGTTTAGCGAGAAATTAGAAGAAAGTAAAGAACGATAAGTTTACACTAAAATCGTTGGATAAAACAAAAAAGTCTAGCAGAGTTGAAGCTCCGCTAGACTACGATTAAATTTACTATTTCCAAAAATCATCGAAGATCGTGATTGGTAAATGGCGTTTGTGCTGCGTTTTATTCCACCAATTTTCAATCGTTGCTTGCGCCTTTTCGTCAATTGACTTACCTTCTAAGTAGTCATCAATATCATCATAGGTTACTCCTAATGCTACCTCATCAGAGATTAATGGCTTCCCATCTTCTAAATCAGCCGTCGGAACCTTCAAATACAAAGCTTCTTCCGCTCCTAATTCTTTCAACAGCATTTTACCTTGACGTTTATTTAAGCGGAACAGTGGTAAAATATCCGCGCCGCCATCGCCAAATTTAGTAAAGAAACCTGTGATATTTTCAGCCGCATGATCTGTTCCGATAACAGCTCCTTGATTGCCGCCAGCAATTCCATATTGAGTGATCATTCGTTGACGTGCTTTAATATTTCCTTTGTTAAAATCACTGATTGCAACACCAGCTTCTTCTAATGCGGCAACCTCCGCGTCGACAGCTTCCTTGATGTTCACGCTTAAGCTAACATCTGGATTGATAAAATCTAATGCTCGCTTAGCATCCGCTTCATCAGCCTGAGAACCATAAGGCAATCGTACAGCGATAAATTTATACGTATCATCACCTGTCTCTTGCCGCATCTCTTCCATCGTAAGCTGAGCAAGCCGACCAGCCAAGGATGAATCTTGCCCTCCACTGATTCCTAAAACAAATGTCTTTAGAAACGGATATTTCCTTAGATAATCCTTTAAAAACTCAATACTTTTACGAATTTCTTCTTTGGGATCAATGGTAGGTTTCGTCCCTAATTCCTTAATGATTTCTTCTTGCAGCTTCATCATAAGCTTCACTCCTTTAATCTTCTTGCTCTGTTTTTACCACAGATCTACGCACTTGGTCCATAATTTTGTTTTTATGGTTCCAACACTTCGTAGAAAGATCAACTGGATATTTTTGTGGATTTAGATCACGTTTGTATTCTTCCCACAGTGAATCTAAGCTGGCTTTAGCAGTCTGCTTAACTTCTTCTAAATCCGGCAAATCATAAATAAGCTTGCCATCTATATAGATGTCTCTTAAGACTGGACGAGCCTCAAAATTTTTCACCGTTTTATTGATATATGGATAAACTGGATGGAACATATAAATTTCTTTCTCTTCTCGTGGATCCTCATCCCATAGTGTGACATAATCGCCTTCTGATTTGCCGTCAGTTTTACGTGTAATCCGCCAAACTTGTTTTTTACCGGGAGTCGTAACTTTCTCTGCATTACTAGAGAGTTTAATGGTATCCACCATCTCCCCTTGCTCATTTTCGATTGAAACCAACTTGAAAACGGCCCCAAGCGCTGGCTGATCATAAGCCGTAATTAGTTTTGTACCAACTCCCCAAACATCGATCTTCGCATGTTGCATCTTTAAGTTCAAAATTGTACTTTCATCTAGATCGTTAGATGCATAGATCTTCGCGTCAGGGAAACCCGCTTCATCTAATTGTTGGCGGACTCGTTTGGAAATATAAGCCATATCACCGCTATCAATCCGTACACCCAAGAAATTGATTTTATCACCCATTTCTCGAGCAACTTTGATTGCACTTGGTACACCTGATTTGATCGTATCATAGGTATCTACTAAAAAAACACAGTCTCGATGAGTCTCAGCATAAGCTCTAAAACCATCGTAATCATTGCCATAGGATTGGATCAATGAATGGGCATGGGTACCGCTATCAGGAATTCCAAAAATCTTTCCTGCTCGTACATTACTTGTAGCATCGGCTCCACCAATATAGGCAGCCCGGGTGCCCCAAAGTGCAGCGTCTAATTCCTGAGCTCGGCGTGTACCAAACTCTAATAAGGGATCGTCACCAATTACTGATTTGATTCGAGCAGCTTTCGTAGCAATCAGCGTTTGGAAATTCACAATGTTCAAAAGCGCCGTTTCAACCAATTGACATTGGAGTAATGGCCCTTCCACCTGAATAATCGGTTCATTGCTGAAGACCAATTCACCTTCCACTGCAGAACGAACAGTGCAAGTAAACTTAAAGTCACGCAAATAATCAATAAAATCGGCCGGATAATGTTCTACCTCTGATAAATAGGCCAAATCGCTTTCACTGAAAGTTAATTCTTCCAAATACTTTACAAGTCGTTCAAGACCGGCAAAGATGACATAACCATTATCAAATGGCATACTGCGAAAATAGCACTCGAATACGGAATGAAGATCTGCTCGTCCTGTCTCCCAGTAAGTTTTCATCATATTGATCTGATAAAGGTCCGTATGAAGTGTCAAACTGTCATCTTCGTACAACTTTTTCATAGTCATGCTCCTCATTTGTTTTTAGTAAAATAAACTATTTCACTTATTATAGCACAAGAATTCCGAGGCAACAGTGTTAGCTCTTCAACATAAAAAAATCTATTTAAAATGACTACTCTATATCTATTTATTGCTGGTTGGAAAAGGAAAAAAAGAAAAAGGCCTTAAGCCTTTCTCGATTCAAGATTATTCTTTTGGAATTTTATACTCCACCGCAATGATATCTTTATAGGATTCTTTAGGTCTAAGACCCGCTTCGATAATTTGTTTTTTGTAGCCAACATCTACGGTAACATCTTCACGATCCACTTTTAACAATCGATGAATAATTGTATCTACTTCTTGATGACTGATTTTGCGCTTACGATTCAGCAACAATAAATCAATTGTATCAAAGCGGTCAGCGTAAATGATCTTCGTCCGATCATATGCAAATAATTTAAGCAGCTTTACAGCTGGGCGTTTATCAAAAAAATATTTGGTTAGATTAGGATACAGTGTTTCTAAGTTAACATTACTATTCAACGGTGTTTCGATTAATTTCATTCAACATTCTCCTATCCCTACATATTTTTATTCTATAAGACTGATATGTTTTCTTTATAATGATATTTTACCATATGAAGCAAACGTTTTTTAATGAATAAAAAAAATCTTATAAAAAAGAAATAGATTGATAAAATCGCCTTATAATCACTTGCAATCAAAAAATATATTCTGCTTAATTTGTTTTTTTAAAGATATAGAATTCTAAAAAATTATAGAATTCATCAGTCCATTTAGAAAAAAAGCCACCGGAAATTTTCCGATGACTTTACGTCTTATGATGAACTAATTACATCATACCGCCCATCATTGATGGGTCCATTGCTGGTGCAGCAGCAGCTCCACCTTCAACAGGTTTGTCAGCAACAACTGCTTCAGTTGTTAATAGCAACGCAGATACTGATGCAGCATTTTGCAAGGCTGAACGAGTAACTTTTGTTGGGTCAACAATCCCAGCATCGATCATATTGACATATTCACCTGATGCTGCATTGAAACCAGTTCCTTGATCAGCATTTTTCAATTTATCGATTACAACTGAACCTTCAAAGCCAGCATTTTCAGCAATTTGACGAACTGGTTCTTCTAGTGCGCGTACTACAATTTTTATACCAGTTGCAGCATCGCCTTCAGCCTCTAATTCAGATACTTTTTTAATAACATTAACTAAGGCAGTTCCACCACCAGATACGATTCCTTCTTCAACAGCAGCACGTGTTGAGTTTAAGGCATCTTCAATACGAAGTTTTAGTTCTTTTAATTCTGTTTCTGTAGCCGCACCAACTTTAACGACTGCAACACCGCCAGCAAGTTTTGCCAAGCGTTCTTGAAGTTTTTCACGATCAAAATCAGAAGTTGTTTCACCAATTTGGCGTTTGATCATTTCAACACGATCATTCAATGCAGCTTTATCGCCAGAACCTTCAACGATTGTAGTATTATCTTTGTCTACAACAACTTTACCAGCAGTACCTAAGTTTTCAATTGTTGCTTCCTTAAGGTCTAATCCAAGATCTTCTGTAATTACAGTAGCGCCAGTTAAGATTGCGATATCTTCAAGCATAGCTTTACGACGATCACCAAAACCAGGAGCTTTCACTGCTACCACATTAAATGTTCCACGAATTTTATTCAATACCAATGTTGGTAATGCTTCGCCATCCACGTCATCAGCGATAATCAATAGTGAACGAGATTGTTGCAATACTTGTTCTAACAATGGCAAAATATCTTGAATATTCGAGATTTTCTTATCTGTGATCAAGATATATGGGTTTTCTAAAGCAGCTTCCATTTTATCGTTATCAGTAACCATGTATTGTGATAGGTAACCACGATCAAATTGCATTCCTTCAACTACGTCTAGTTCAGTATCGATCCCTTTAGATTCTTCTATTGTGATAACTCCATCGTTACCAACTTTTTCCATTGCTTCAGCAATTAACTTACCGACTTCTTCACTGCCAGAAGAAACAGCCGCAACTTGTGCAATAGCATCTTTCGAATCAACAACTTTAGAAATGCTATGCAATTCCTCAACTGCTGCTTTTGTAGCTAATTCGATTCCGCGGCGGATACCCATTGGGTTTGCTCCAGCAGTTACGTTCTTCAAGCCTTCACGAACGATTGCTTGTGTAAGAACGGTAGCTGTCGTTGTACCATCACCAGCGATATCATTTGTTTTTGAAGCAACTTCTGAAACTAATTTTGCACCCATATTTTCGAAATGATCATCTAACTCGATGTCTTTTGCGATTGTTACACCGTCATTTGTGATCAACGGAGAACCATAAGATTTTTCTAAAACAACATTGCGTCCTTTTGGTCCTAATGTAACTTTGACTGTATCTGCTAATTTGTCTACACCACGTAGCATTGCTGCGCGAGCATCTTCAGAAAATTTAATATCTTTTGCCATGATTCTTTCACCTCATTATTTTTTTTATTCTACAATTGCCATAATATCTTTTGCAGCGATGATTAAGTATTCGTTGCCTTCATATTTCACTTCTGTACCTGCGTATTTTTCAAACATTACCATATCACCAACAGCTACTGGCATTGGACTTTTTTGACCGTTTTCCAGCACATTGCCTTCACCGACAGCTACAACTTTAGCTGTTTGCGGTTTTTCTTTGGCCGCTGAAGCTAAGACTAGGCCTCCAACTGTTTTTTCTTCTTCTTGAGTAACTTCAAGAATGACACGATCACCTAATGGTTTTAACACAATAAATCCCTCCAACTAGTAATGATTTTCTAAGTTGTTAGCACTCTTGGTTATCGAGTGCTAACTCACAATTCTTATAATACCATTTTTGTTTCTTTTTGCAAGTCCTTCGTCTGCTTTTTTGATTTTTTCTACACTAAGTTTTTAATGATATATGGTATACTTGGGAACGATAAATGTTTAGAAAGGAATACTAATGACTGAAAAAAAATATAGTTTTATTACAATCTTCACTTATGGATTAGTGCTTTTTTCACCAGTTCTTTTTCAGAGTCTTCTAAAAGCCGGACCATCATTGATTATTCAGTTAACGACTCTAACCTATTTTCTAGGTGCTATCCTAATGATTTTTTATCGTATCAAATCAAAAACGTTTGGCTTAGAAACGCGACAAAAAAATCTTTTGATCACTATTGTAATTGGAATCGTTGGAATCCCAGCATCCCTAATTCTACAAATGCTTATTTTGCAAATCGAGCAGCGTTTTCTTGGGCAATCAGTGGCTTCACAAAATACTCAAAACATTGTCCAACTGATTATGAACAATATGATTTTCATCTTAGCAACCACTATTGCTGGACCAATCATGGAAGAATTTGTATTTCGCCGTGCGATTTTCGGCTCATTAGAAAAAAGATTTGGTTTTTTCTTACCTGCACTACTAAGCTCTGCCCTATTCGCTTTTGCTCATAATGATGGCCACTATCTTTTATATGCAGGTCTAGGTTGCTTGTTTTGCGGTATGTATCGTTATAGCGGTCGTATCTGGACTTCTATGATCACTCATGTAGGTATGAATCTGTTAGTTATATTGACACAATTGGCATTGCAGTCGTAAGTGATACCAATCGAATCTTTTGCTATTTTATAAAAACCTCCTTAGACTAAAGATACAATGTAGCCTAAGGAGGTTTTTGTATGAAAGTAGCAATTATCGGTGCTACCGGTCATGCCGGTTCACTGATTTTAGCAGAAGCGTTGAATCGTAATTTAGCTGTAACCGCAATCGTACGCCATCCAGAAAAATTAGAGGTAGAGGTACCAATTTTAGTGAAGGATTTATTTGAACTTACTAAAAATGAGATGGAATTTTTTGATGTTGTAATCAACGCGTTTCGTCCACCAGTCGGAAAAGAACAACTGCACCAAACATCCCTAAAACATCTCATCACTATTTTACGAGGAACTGATACACGTTTGATTGTAGTTGGCGGAGCTTCTTCGCTGTTTATTGACGATAAGCATAGAATGATTGAACTTTCTGATCCAAACGCCAATTATTATCCAACTGCCTACAATATGTACCAAGCGTTTTTAGACTTGAAAGCCGCGCAACAATTAAATTGGACCTACCTAAGTCCAGCGGCAAACTTTATCCCAGACGGGTTACGTACGGGCCATTATCAAGTTAGTGATGATCACTTACGCAAAAATGCCGCTGGTAAAAGTGAGATCAGTATGGCAGACTATGCCATTGCAATGATCGATGAAGTCATTGAACCGAGACACTTAAATCAGCATTTTAGTGTTTACAGTTAGAAAAAGGCAAGCCTGCAAAAGCAAGCTTGCCTTTTTAGATCGCATATAATTCGGTTGCACTATCTGGATCGGTATCAAAAATTTGGAACTGGTGATTCACACCAAGATCATAACGCGTAAGTGTTTCTTCCATCGTCATATGCGCCAATTCCTTCATATTATTCTCTTTACTTAAATGTCCTAAATAGATTCTCTTTGTCCGGTCGCCTAAAATGTCGGTCATAACTAATGCTCCATCATCATTAGACAAATGTCCGCGATCACCCAAAATACGTTGCTTTAAGCTCCATGGGTAGGCTCCCATCCGCAACATTTCCAAATCATGATTGCTCTCAACTAAATATGCGTCAGCATCTCGAATCGTTCCTCTCACATGCTCACTAGCATAACCAGTATCCGTCAGCATCACGAAAGAATGGCCATCCTTATAGAAACGATAAAACTGCGGAGCAGCAGCATCATGTGAAACGCCAAAACTTTCGATGTCTAAATCACCCAAAGTCAATACTTTTCCCATCTCAAAGATATGTTTCTGTTCCACATCAACTTTTCCGATCAAAGGAGCCATCGCTTCCCAAGTTTTTTCGTTGGCATAAACAGGTAATTTATATTTTCTCGCTAAAACTCCAACGCCATGAATATGGTCGCGGTGTTCATGAGTAACTAAAATCGCATCTAAATCCTCAGGTTTTCGATCGACCTCTGCCAATAGCGAAGTGATTTTTTTTCCACTTAAGCCAGCATCGACCAAGATTCTTTTTCGCGGACTTTCTAAGTATAAAGAATTTCCAGTACTGCCGCTGGCTAAGATGCTGATATTGAAGGCATTATTCATTTCTAACATGAGCAATTGGTCCCCTTTTTTAAAACTGTCCTCAGTATACAACCCTTTTTATGGATTTTCCACCTTTGGAACTAAATTATTCGTAATCACCTGATTATTTAACGCATTTACTTTTTCAATCTGCGTTGTCTTGTCTGGAGTGCTTATTTTAACAAACCACACTGGAACATAGACATTTTTTTCCCGCACCTCAAGTGTTCTAAAATACCCCAAATAAATATTGGTAATCGTCGAATCGCTTGGAATACTGTTATTGATATACAGCGTATTTAAAATCTCTTTTTCAGAATAAAGTGTCATTTTTTCACGTAAGGGTTCAATTTCTTTTAGACGAGTCTGAGTATACTTGATGATTTGTTCTTGATCATTGTTTTTTTCGATGTCCAGTGTCACACGGGAGGTCTCATCCACAAATGGAATTCCTTCATAGGATTGAGCTCCGACAATTTTACTTAACTCATCGTCTTTCTTAGAAATATCTGGCAAGTAAGTATACTCTTGTCCATCCATAATGAAATCCGCATCCTTCATGAGACGATTAAAACTGCTAGTAGCTTTTTTTAAATCAAATTTTTTCTCTCCACCTGGATAACTCGTTAATACTCTGTCTGTGATATTTGAATTTCTCGCAATCGTTTGATTCCCTGAAGCACCTAATAATGTTTCAAAATTATCTTGCTCTGCACTTAGATAATATCCTTCACGGTGCTCATCAGATACGTCTTCCTTGATCTTGATTTCATCGTTATCCAAACGTTGTAAAATGTCCTCCCGCTGATTTGAACTTGTAACAAGACTTTGCTCATGCTGATTGTTCCAATAAATACTGAAAAGAAAGATGTTCAATCCAACAAAGACGAGAAAAAAGATCCATTCGATTTTTCTAAAATCCAATTAACTCGCCTCCGTTTCAAAGTTTCCTTGCATCAGCTGATTAGCAGAATACCAATTATTGTCATATTTAACAAACCATTCCGGAGTCAAAGCAACCAACTTATTCACACCATCAATATCTTGCCATGTGTAGCCGATAATAAAACTTTGAACTTTATCAAGATCAAAGCCAACTGCGGCCAGACTATTTTCAACTTCTAAGGTACTGGGTAGTTCTACTTCTTCATCTGAAGGAATTGGTACCTGTACAGTATCCATACTCGTTTCAATTTTAATTTGCGGTGTCGATGCAGTAGTCGAATCTTCGATTTTCACACTCATTTTTCCTTTTGATGATGGGCTAAATATCGGATAGCCTTCAACAAAGATCCGAAAATTAATCTGTCCTTCATGATGATCAAAGTAGCGCAGATTACCCACAGCAGTTCCTAGACGGCTAACATAATTGAAGCTCTGACTATATATGCTTTCTTTAGATAAATCACTTGGTAGTTCACCATTGAATGTAACCAAACGTTTTTGTTCGTCCATCACTAGTTCTTCATGTCCACTAACAAAAGAACGCATACCACTTTCTTCTTCCTCGCCTCTAGCTTGATCAGGGTTTTGAAAGAACGCGTTACGAAATAGAGAATAAGATTGGGTAGTTAAAATATAACTATATTTCTTTAAACGAACTCGATCTTTTGTGCGCAAAAGACGGGGAACTAAAGGATTTTCAGCCAACATTGGCAAATATTTCTCTTGATTTTTTTGATAAATCGTTTCTAAACCAGTGAAATCTGCTGAAATCGTCGCTTCATATACTGTGTCTTTGCTGTAATTTAAAAAGCGAATTTTTTTCTTAGAAAAATCTACTTGTATTTTTGAAAACGTCAGCTTTTCTGACTCCTTCACTGAATTCAAATTAATCGGCATATCAAAAACCTTTACGTATTCAGTCAAAGAGAAGCCGCCTTCGTAATTCAACTCAATTCCATCATTTAAGCTGTAGTAATTCTTTATCTCTTCTTCACCCTGTGCGACCTCTTGAAGTTGTCCATAGGTACTTTCTGTTAAACGTGCTTGGGTCGTAGCTAATAAATTCTCGCTACTTGTTTGAAATTTACCTTCGCTCACATCCCAAATACCACGGATCGGTAAAAAAGCATCTGTTGCCTTTGCGTAATTCTGATCATTTTTCACTGCTTGCTTACTTGTATTGATATCGGCAGTTTTTGAGGTGGGACTAAGCCAAATGGCATAAGTCAAGACGAGACTGAGCAAGATCAGAATAAAAAGCGCGATGCGGATGATTTTTTCTGATAATTTCATTCCCAAATATCCTCCTCATAAGGTTCATAAGGTAAAGAAATGTAGAAGGTGGAGCCTTTCCCTTCAACACTTTCGACCCAAATTTGACCTTGGTGGGCTTTCATAACTTCTTTAGAGATAGCTAAACCTAGCCCTGTGCCCCCTTGTTGACGGGCTCTTGCCTTATCTACACGATAGAAACGCTCAAATACTTTTTCTAAATCTTTCTTAGGAATTCCCAAGCCTTCATCAGAAATGCTCAAAACAACATTGTTGTGCGTCTCCATTAAATGAACTTCGATTTTTCCGCCGTCTGGTGAATACTTGATCGCATTATTCATGATATTGTCGATTACCTGCATGATCTTATCTGTGTCGATTTCAACCCACAAATCCCGCTCTGTAAATTCACGGACAATTCGATAGTTTTTCTCTTGGTTGTTGACCATCATGTCGAAGCGATCCAAAATATAATCCACCAGTTCATTGAAGTTAACCAACTCAAGATCCATCTGCTGTGCTCCAGAATCCATCCGAGAAAGATTTAATAGATCATTGATCATACGAATCATACGGTCAGTTTCACCCAAAGTCACATGGATAAATTCTGGTGCTACGCTCTTATCCTCCCATGCGCCTTCTTCTAATGCTTCTAAATAGCTGCGAACACTAGTTAGAGGCGTACGTAATTCATGAGAAACATTCGAAACAAACTGACGTCGCTCTTCCGCCGTTTTTTCTTGTTCAGTGACATCATGGATGACAACAACTAAACCGCTGATAAAGCCAGATTCACGACGAATCATAGCAAAATCTGATCGTAACGTCATGCGATCTTCCTCAGAGTCAGATTTTGAACGGTCAATTAATATCTCTTCTGGTGTCTCTAATAATTTCCGTAATGTGTACTCTTCCTCTAAATCCAACAAAGTCAAAATTGATTGACCGATGGCTTGTTCACTCGTCGTGTTCAACAAGGACAGAGCCATCTCATTGATAGTGATAACTTTTCCACGGCGATCCGTAGCAATAACCCCATCTGTCATATGAGTCAAAACACTGTCTAAACGATTTCGCTCTGCTTCCATCGTATCTTGAGCATCTTCAATTCGATCAGATAGTTTATTGAAGGTTTCCGCTAATTGACTTAGTTCATCATGTCCTTGAACATCAACCTTTTCTGAATAATCACCTTGTGCGATCCGTACTGCTTGTTTTTGCATTTCCTTGATCGGCTTTGTAATGGAACGCGCCACCAATAATGCCACAACGATTGAAATTAACCCTGCAATCAAAGAAGCAGTGAAGAAAATCAATGCAGTATTACCGATTTCCGAGTATTTCTGTTCGATATCGCTCTTAACATAAAGAGCCCCGATCACAGCCGAATCGCCGGTCGGGGACTGAATTGGTTGAACATTGATATATACCCGTTTATTATTGTCATCCAAAGTGACGTATTGTTTCATTGAAAAGTCATCAATATCACTATATTCGTTTCGTTTCCCAACGATAGAATCTTTTTGGCCTACGTCATTGGTTGCTAGAACGATTCCTTTATCATCTACAACCCACATTTCCTTAATATCAGCAGCGGAGTTGTTTTCTAAGAGACGTTGCAGCTGATCAGCTTCGTTCTCGCTATCCTCTGCCATCGTTGAACCAAGTGTTGTACTCAACAATGCTACTCGTTGATTCATTTCTTTGGTAAAATTCTCAATCGTTGATTTTTCAAGCCCTCGAATAAAGTACGCTCCGATAATCTCGATGGATATCAGTAAGATTAAAATAAATGAAAAGGCGATCTTAAAGTTGACTGATCGATAAAAACGGACTTTCTTTTCCATACTTACTCCTGTTCAGGGTTGCGTAAATAATAACCTACGCCACGTCTTGTTACTAAATAGGTTGGATGGCTTGGATTATCCTCGATTTTTTCTCGCAAACGACGCACAGTCACATCCACGGTACGTACATCCCCGAAGTAATCGTAACCCCAAACAGTTTGCAATAAATGCTCCCGAGTCATCACTTGACCAATATGTTTTGCTAAGTAATGCAGCAATTCAAACTCACGATGAGTTAATTCAATCGTATCTCCGTGCTTAGTTACCATGTAAGCATCTGGATGAATCGTTAAATCACCTATAGTCAAATCACTTTGTGTTGTTTGCTCTTCTTCTTTTGGCGCTTGTCCGCCCCGACGTAAATTTGCTTTTACACGAGCCACTAATTCACGATTAGAAAACGGTTTAGTTACATAATCGTCTGCTCCTAATTCTAACCCTAAAACCTTGTCGATTTCAGAATCCTTTGCCGTAACCATAATGATCGGCATTTCATGGGTCTTGCGCACTTCACGAGCCACTTCCAAACCGTCCTTTTTAGGTAACATCAAATCTAATAAAATCAAATCTGGATTGACCTCTTCGACTTTTTCCAAGGCTTCTTCACCATCGTAAGCGGTAAAGACTTCATAGCCTTCTTTGGTTAAATTGAATTTCACGATGTCCGAAATCGGCTTTTCATCGTCAACTACTAGAATTTTTTTCACTAAGAGTCACCTCATACCTTTGTAAGATTGTATGTACGCCATACCATTATACAATAATTTCAGAGCTGTTTCATCTTTTCAAACAGACGACGAATCTTTTACAACTATTACTTAAGAAAAACTAGATAAAATATTCATTTATTGAAGCCATAATAAAAAAGATGAGCACACGCCCATCTTTTATTCCAGAATCTCCAATAGAGACTTACGCCTTTATATTAGTCCAATACTTGGCATACCACACCCAGCGAACCAGGACCTGTATGGACTGACAATGCTGGTGAGACTTTACCGAAATAAATATTCTCAGCTGTAGGAAATAGTTCTTGTAATCGTTGCTTAATTTTTTCTGCTGTTTCCAATGCATCAGCTTGTGTGACTGCTAAATTGAACCGTTTATGATTTCCAATGTGCTCTTTCACCAATTGAAGTGTTTTGTCGATACTCTTATTCAACCCTCTTACTTTTGCAACAGTATAGTAAATGCCATCTGAATTACATGAAATGATCGGCTTCAATTTCAAGGCACTGCCCAATAAAGAAGAAACTAAGCCAATTCTTCCGCCTTTTTGCAAGTATTCCAATGTATCAACATTGAAAAAAATTTTCGTTTTCGGAATTTTGCTCTCAACTTCTGTGATAATCTCTGTAAAAGATTTTCCTTCCTTAACCAAGTCACCAGCATAGATTGCTAAAATCCCCGCACCAATCCCAACATTTTTCGTATCAATTGATTGAAAGACTAAGCCTTCATAATGTTCGCCCAGCACACGCAAAGCATTGTACGTTCCACTCAAGCCACTGGAAATCGTTACGATGATTACATGTGTGAACCCTTGTGCTTTGATATCATCAAATACTTGATGAATCAATTCACCATCGGGCAAAGAAGTCGTCGGTAGTTCTTTTTTGATCAATGGAAAAATAGTATCAGAACTGATATCAATCCCATCGCGGTATTCTCGATCACTAAAAATGATCCGTAATGGTACCATAAAAAAAGGACCATTATCTATAACTTTTCTTGGAACATCCGTCCCAGAGTCAACTAGGATCGCAATTTTTTCATTCATCATTTTCGCCTTCTTTCTGCTGATCCAATTGAATGATTTTTTCAGCTAACATTTTTTGTGTGAATGAAGCAACAGCGCTTTCCATCGCTAAATAATAAAAGTCATCGCTCCTGCGAGTCAAATGAACGTCCTCACCTAAAACGATTTTAGAAACTTGCCTCAATGCTTCTTCTTGTACCTCACAAAAACTATTGTAAGCATCCATCGGTTCGTTAATTGCCAGTTGCATACGAATCAACTCGTTAATATCTGGGATTGCAAAAACTTGTTTTAATAAGGTAATCGCGATCAGATATGCCAAATGATTCCGATTGTATCTCTTTTTTACTGGTGGTGGTACTAATTTATGCTTAACGTAATTGTTGACCATCGCACTAGATAAAAGTTGATGTTTTTCATCTTCAATCAGCGGCGATAAATACCGATCAACTAGAGTAATCACTTGATCCATATATAATTCTAATTCGGGTAGCTCTTCCCAACGAGGCAATCGTAATTCCTTTAGTCCTTCTGCCCAGGATCTGAGCTTAGTCTCTTCCATTTTTACACCCCTTTCAGTGTCATTTTATCAAAATTATGGAAATTATACAATATAGTTTCTAAAACTAGGTAATTGAAGAGATTTTTAATGAAATTTTTTTAGTTTATCCTTGCATTCTTTTTTTCTCAGTGCTAATATATGAAAGTACTTTGTTTGGGCCGTTAGCTCAGTTGGTAGAGCAGCTGACTCTTAATCAGCGGGTCGCGGGTTCGAGCCCCTCACGGCCCATTGGGTGCCAAACCCACGTCATCGGTACATTCTTGGCGTCTTCGGACGTTTCGAAAAGAATGTGCGCGGTGGCATTTTTTGTTTTTTTGGATAAATTTTTAGATAGTAATTTATTTTTCATTAAGATAAACGTCAAAAGAGTGTTTCATCACTCTAAGCTTAAACCGTCTTTAAAAGTTAGGCAAAAGCTAACTTTTTAGAGATGGTTATTTCATGTTTTAAAAACTCCCACTATCATAATCTCAGGCTTGATACTTTTAAAAAAACACATTGCTTCTTAAAGGATTTCATACATTAAAAAGAGCTGTAACGAACTTTTGGTTATTTCTCAAATTTGGATATGAGTAGAAAAAAATGGAGCACATTTAATCTTGTTTTTAGCAAGAATCCAATGTGTCTCCATTTTTTTACTTTCTATTTTATTTAAACTGCTATGGCTTTTTCATTTTTTAAATGCTGCAATTTCTTCTTATAATAGGCGACTTCATCTTCAGAAGAATAGATAAAGTGACCCGGTGCGATTTCTCGCAATGAACGTGCTTTTCCATCATTTGGCTCTGTCTGATACTTGATTCGGCGACGCTGGCGCTCGTGGTCGGGATCAGGCATTGGAATCGCCGACAGTAAGCTTTCTGTATACGGATGCACACCGTAATGGTAAATTTCATTGCTAGTTCCGACTTCTAACAGATGGCCATTATTCATGACACCGATACGATCACTGATATGCTTTACCATTGACAAATCATGAGCGATAAATAAGTAGGTCAGATTATGTTCTTTCTGCAAATCTTGTAATAAATTTACTACTTGTGCTTGAATTGAAACGTCCAACGCCGAGATTGGTTCGTCACAAATAATAAAACGAGGACGAACTGCTAATGCACGGGCAATCCCAATCCGTTGCCGTTGACCACCGGAAAACTCATGTGGATATCGAGTGCCATGACTTGGGTTCAATCCGACTGTTTCCAGCAAATCATTCACAAGTTTGTCCCGTTCTTTTGGTGTTTTAGCTATTCCATTAACATCAATGCCTTCAGCAATAATATCTTTGACTTTCATTCGCGGATTTAAAGAGGCATAAGGATCTTGAAAAATCATTTGCACATCACGACGAAACTCCGTCAATGCAGATTTTCCGTGAATTTTAGTCACATCTTTGCCATCGAAAAGTATTTCTCCATCTGTTTTTTGGTTTAAACGGATAATTGTTCGGCCGGTAGTGGACTTTCCGCTACCGGATTCTCCTACTAAACCAAATGTTTCTCCTTCGTTAATATGGAAGCTAACATCGTTAACGGCACGGACTTCGTTTTTACTGCCAGTATTGAAATATTGTTTTAAATTTTTTACTTCTAATAATCGTTTTTCCATCATAGTCCTCCGTTTTCTATACGCGATTTAAGCAGAATACTGATTTTGTTTTTTACGAAAAATATCCCAACGTCGTTGAATTTCGGCTGGTGGTGCAATTACTGTTGCCTGTGGTGCTAACAACCAAGTCGCAGCCTTGTGGGTGTCAGATAATTCAAAAAATGGCGGTTCCAGCTCTGCATCGATTTTCAAAGCAAACTCATTTCGCGGATAAAAGGCATCGCCCTTTGGCGGATCTAATAGGTCTGGAGGCGAGCCGGGAATTGCGTACAGACGATCGTTCTCGCTTTCTAGCGTCGGCATAGATCCAAGCAATCCCCAGGTATATGGATGTTGCGGATTATAAAAGATTTCTTCGGCGGTTCCAACTTCTACAATTTTCCCCGCATACATTACAGCTACGCGATCTGCAACATTCGCCACGACACCAAGATCATGGGTAATAAAAATAATCGACGTTTCAATTTTTTCTTGAATTTCTTTTAATAATTCTAAAATTTGCGCTTGAATCGTTACATCTAAAGCAGTCGTTGGCTCGTCAGCAATCAAAATTTCTGGATTACAGATTAACGCAATCGCAATTACAATCCGTTGACGTTGCCCACCTGAAAATTGATGAGGATAGTTTTTCAAGCGTTTTTCCGCATCTGGTATCCCTACTAGATTCAACAAATCTAACGCCGCTTTTAAGCTTTCCTTCTTCGATACATTTTTGTGTTTTCGCAACGATTCTGCTACTTGCTTGCCAATTGTCATCGTAGGATCAAGGGAGGTCATGGGGTCTTGAAAGATCATTGCAATCTCACGGCCACGGATCTTTTGCATTTCCTTTTCTGATTTATTAACGATGTCTTGACCTTTGAAAAGAATCTGTCCTTCATCAATATTGGCATTGCTGGAAAGCAGGCGCATGATCGTACGAGTTGTAACAGATTTCCCGCTGCCTGATTCCCCTACAATTGCCAGAGTTTCTCCTTTGTTCAAATCAAAATCCACACCGCGAATCGCTCGAACCTTTCCGGCATAGGTGTCGAACGAAATGTTCAAATTATTTACTTCTAAAATTTTCTCCATAATATCGTCACTCTTTCATTTTCGGATCGAATGCGTCACGTAGACCATCGGCTAATAAATTGAAACAAATCATGATCAGCGAGATAGTTACCGCTGGAATCCATAGTAAGTATGGCAAGTACAAGAATGTTTTGTATCCATCGTTCAATAGAGTACCTAATGAAGCTGCTGGCGGTGTCAATCCTAACCCAATAAAACTTAGAAAGGCTTCGAAGAAAATCGCAGTCGGAATACTGAACATCATTTGAATAATAATCACACTGGAGATGTTCGGAATAATATGCTTGAAGGCGATCTTCCATTTTGATTCACCTAAAGTCATTCCCGCTAAAACATATTCCTGATCTTTCAGCTTAAGGGTTTGGGCTCGGACAATCCGTGCCATCGGTATCCAGTTGGTGATCGCCATTGCAGCCACGATCGAGAATATTCCTGGTTCAAAAACAACCAGCATCAAGATCATAACCACCAAGTTTGGGATTCCCGAAAGAATCTCTAAAAAACGTTGCATCGCGTTATCGACTTTGCCGCCTAGCATTCCGGAAATTAATCCGTAAGCGACGCCGATTGTTATATCAAAAAGGGCTGCGATAAAGGCGATCAACAATGAAATCCGTGTCCCCATGAACAAACGGCTTAGCACATCACGACCCAACCCGTCTGTTCCTAATAGATAATTTACGTTATCTGGAATATCTGCTTGCGCGTATTTATCGACTAATTCACCAGCAACCATGGTTTTCCCATTTAGACCATTGATATTTATTCCAGGTACTCGTGGCGGCAAATTAATAAAATCCACATTCTGCTTGCTTGGATTGTGAGGCGAGACAAAAATTGTTAGGATCGAAATCGCGATGATTACGATCAAAAGCACCATTGAAATGACTGCCGCTTTATTTTTCTTCAAACGACGCCAAGAATCTTGTAAGAAATTCAACGAAGGGGCCGCAATCTCCTCGCGCTCCTCTTCCGTATTTTTTTGTAAGGGTTGAAATTCATCAGCAGGAATATCAACGATTGAAGGATATTTCATTTCCATTAGCTTTTGCTCCCTTCTGATAGACGAATTCGAGGATCAACCAACCCATAAAGTAGATCAACGACTAAAATGACGAAGACCAGCATGAATGAGTAAAGGATTGTTACGGCCATGATCGTTGGATAATCATTGGTCATGATTGATTTTACGAATTGCTCTCCTATTCCTGGAATGGCGAAAATGTTTTCAACCACGAGTGATCCAGTCATCAATGCGACCGCTAAGGGGCCTAATAAGGTCATTAAGGGAATCAGGCTATTTCGTAATCCATGCCTGAAAGCAATTTCCCATCGGCTCAATCCTTTCGCCCGTGCCAGTTCAACGTAATCGCTGTGAAGCACCTCCACCATCTCGGTTCGGATGAAACGAGCCGAATCGGCCAGTGGCGACATAGCTAACGCCAGAGTTGGCAAGATCGTATAAGCAAATCCTTCCCATTTGGCAATCGGTAAAACTTGCAATTTCATAGCGAAAATATATTGAAGTAAAACAGCGAATACAAAGTTAGGGATCGAACGTCCTAAGATCGCCACTAAAGTTGAAGCAGTATCGGCCCATGAATTTTGCTTCATTGCTGAGATTGTGCCTAAGATAATTCCAACAAAGGTACCAAATACGATTGCCTGCAAACCTAATTGCAATGATGGACCGATTCGACCAGCTAACAATGCAGCAACGGCTTGATTTTTAAATTGGAAGGAAATTCCAAAGTTTCCTTGTACAAGGTTTGATAGGTAAATCCCGTATTGAACGATCACTGGTTTATCTAAACCAACTTGCTTATTCAGCATTGCAATCGTTTCAGGACTTAAGCGTTCTTGATTGGTATAAGGTGTCCCTGGTAATAATTGCATCAAGAAGAATGTGATGGTAGCAATCAACCATAGAGTAATCAACATAAAAAAGACACGCTTTAAAAAATATTTCAAATAACTGCCCATGAGGTGCCTCCTAAAATAAGTCTGATGTTCCGTTCTTATATTTTGACTTCTACTTTTATTATGGTTTAGAGTAGAAAGACATTGTGAATAACTGTTTTCTGATTCACATTTGCTATTAACTATTGGAGTGTATGTATGAAAAATAAATTATTTCCCATTGGAATCGGCGGAGGTCTGTTGGTGATCATCACGATCTACTCGATCTTGAAAGGATCACTTACTTTTTTAACCTTATCTAACCGATTTTTCTTAATTGGACTACCATTTCTAATTATTGGTACCTTGTTTTGGATTTTTTCTTCAGGCTTCTTTGACCACTTTCAGCATTCGATGCATCAAGCCTTCAGTAGAAAACAAAAGAAAAAATCAGAATTCCAAGCCCTTTCGCAAGTTGGACAGGGGCGTTATTCTTTTTGGTTGATCATTGCAGCTATTTTAATTTTAGCTTCGATCATCTGCGCATTATTGACATTGACTTAAAAGGAAGTTGGAACGTTGCTCGTTCCAACTTCTCTTTATTTATCATCAACGCTTCAGAATTATTATTAAAACAAGCTTGAAACGCCTCTTTTACGCTAAGACTATTCTTCAACATACGTCCATTTATAGTCCCATGAAGCACCGGCAGGATGATGAACGATCCCTTTGACTTTCTCGTTAACTAAATGAGCTTCAGATAGTTGGTACAGTGGTGCGACACCTGATTCTTTCGAAATGATCTCATTGGCTTTTTGCAGATCTTCCCATCGAGCTTCTTCGTCACTAGCATCCTTATTGCCAGAAGCATCAACTAATTTGTCATACTCTTCATTGCTCCAACGTCCGCGGTTATATGAGTTTCCTGTTACAAACAAATCAGTGAAACTTGATGGATCAGCATAGTCAGCTCCCCAACCACCAAGTAGGACATCAAAGTCTCCAGCATTTGATCGATCTAATCGAACAGAAAATGGCACTGGGGTTGGTTTCACGGTCATTCCTGGCAACGTGTCTTCCAGAACACCTTGAATATACTCAATAACTTTTTTAGATGAATCTGTATCAGAAGCCATCAGCTCGAAGGACAATTCATCGATGCCTAACTCTTTTTTCGCTTTATCCCAATATTCTTTGGCTTTTTCTTTATCATAAGGTGCTAATTTCCCGGCTTCCTTAGCAAAATCTTCGTCAGTCTTAGGATTTTTTGACATACCTGATGGCACTAACCCAGTCGATACGACTGAGCCGTCACCTAATACTTGATTCACTAAAGATTTACGATTGATGGCATACGAAACAGCTTTACGTAAGTTTTCGTTTTTCCATGGTGAATCTGCTTTTCGTTGATTGTATTCAAGATAGCTTGTTCGTGCTTCTTTAAACGATTTATAGGCGGAGTCATTGGCATTTTGTTGTGCCAATTCGCCAGATAAGATGACATCATCCGCCTCGCCATCTTTAAATAGATTCAATGAAGTAGAGGATTCTTTTACAACATTAACTTTTACACTAGATAATTTGACTTCGTCTTTATCCCAGTAAGTATCATTTTTCTTGTATTCCCATTCTGTATCAGTACCAGGTCCGTCAAATCCTTCTAACGTGAATGGACCATTGTAAACAGATTTGTCACTCTTAGTCGCGTATTCTTTCCCATTTTCTTCCACGACCTTCTGGTTTTGTGGGAAGAATGATGGAAAGGCTAACAAGTAATCAAAATATGGTGTTGGTTTTGCTAATTTGATTTCTAATTCATAATCACCAACTGCTTTAATCCCTAATTCCTCTGGAGCTTTTTTACCAGCAGAGATATCGGCTGCATTTTCAACAGGTTCAAAAAGATACGCATATTCTGAAGCGGTTTCTGGCTTAACGGTACGCTGCCAGCCAAAAACATAATCTTTAGCTGTAACTGGGTCGCCATTAGACCATTGGGCATCTTCTCTTAATTTGACAGTATAGGTCTTGCCGTCATCACTGACTTTCACTTTCTCACTTGCGCCAGCTGGTTGTGGCTTGTTGTCTTTATCTAAACGGTAGATTCCTTCATAAACATTATTTAGTGCAGCAAAACTGATTGTATCTGTTGCGACTGACAGATCGGCTGTCGGCATTTCCTGTTGGACCACTAAGTTAAATGTTCCGTTTCCCTTAGCTTTCGCACTCGAACTGCTCTCATCAGTCGTTGCGCTATTGCCTCCATAACAACCCGCCAATGCGAGCCCGCAAATCGCGATAATACCATATGCAAATTTGTTCCTCATATCTTTTTCCCCTTTTGATTCAATTTTCAGAATAATTATGAAGTTCTGAATATGAAGAGTAGTTTAATCATTTGTTTTTAATAAATCAAACCATATGCTCCGAATGTTCTAATATTTTTTGCTTTTTCGCAAATTATTCCTAATAAATCTTGTAAAATCGGCAATTCTCCTAAAGATTTTTTTTCAAACTAAAATTATTTTGCTATTTTCTGTTCTACTCTTGCATAGTGACATAAGCATGATAGATAATTAAATATTCATTTACAGAAAAAATTCTTTCTAATTATCCAAGGAATTTATTTTCATCCAACAACGTTTCATCAGCGTATAATTTTATTAGAAAGTATTCTAATCTTTTTTTCATAATCGTATTGACAATTCTTTTCTTTTTTTATACGATGAATACAACAATTTTTAAAAAATTCTGACAATAACGGGTGGTTGCCATGATAAAATCAATTAAGTCTTTCAACGCAACTTTATTATTATAGCTGGGACTTTCTGAAAATCATTTCATAAAGTCCCTATTCGCATTGCATCGGAAAAGAAAGTGGTTCTTTTCCGATGGAGTGCTTTTTTTATACCCGTTTTTGATTTAAGGAGGAGTAAAAATGAGAAAAATTCAATTTTTTGACACCACATTAAGAGATGGTGAACAGACACCGGGAGTAAATTTTAATACGAAAGAAAAAGTTCAGATCGCCCTTCAATTAGAAAAATGGGGCGTTGATGTTATTGAGGCTGGGTTCCCGATCGCTTCGCCTGGTGATTTTGAAGCAGTGCAAAGTATTGCGCGTCAGGTAAAGAATATGACGGTAACAGGATTAGCGCGTTGTCAGAAAAAAGACATTGATCGTGCCTACGAAGCCTTAAAGGACGCCGTTGATCCGCAGATTCACGTGTTCTTGGCAACAAGCGATGTCCATATGCAGTACAAATTAAAAATGACTCGAGAGGAAGTTCTTGCTTCTATTAAAAAGCATGTCAGTTATGCACGTAGTTTATTTGAAAAAGTTCAGTTTTCGCCTGAAGATGCCTCTCGAACAGAAAAAGATTTCCTATTAGAAGCAGTACAAACGGCCATTGATGCTGGAGCTACTATTATTAATGTCCCTGACACAGTCGGATATTCAAACCCGACGGAATATGGTGCGATTTTTAAATCACTGATCGAAAATATTCAAAGTGAACAAGAAATCTCCTTTTCTTCCCATTGTCACGACGATCTAGGAATGGCTACCGCAAACGCACTAGCTGCCATCGAAAATGGCGCGAACCGCGTTGAAGGTGCGATTAACGGAATCGGCGAACGTGCGGGCAACACCGCGTTGGAAGAAGTTGCCTTGGCACTATCAATTCGCAAAGACTTTTATCAATGCGAATCAAATATTGTATTAAATGAAACAAAAAGAACCAGTGAACTGGTTTCACGCCTTTCTGGTATTCCGGTTCCCAAAAATAAAGCGATCGTCGGCGATAATGCCTATGCGCATGAATCTGGCATTCACCAAGATGGTGTATTGAAGAATCCAGAGACTTACGAGATCATTACCCCGACTTTAGTAGGCGTCAATCAAAATTCTCTTCCACTTGGAAAATTATCGGGGCGTCATGCTTTTAACGCTAAATTGGAAGAGCTGGGCTATCAATTAAACGACACTGATAGCAAAGAAGCTTTCAAACGCTTTAAAGCATTAGCAGATAAAAAGAAACAAATTACTGATAAGGATTTAATCGCCCTGCTCGCAGATCAATATCGAGAAGAAACCGAAAAATACAAGCTAACGGATGTTCAAGTTCAATACAGCTCAAATGGCTATCAAGGAGCGATTGTCTCTATTATTAATGAAGAAAACGAAACGCAAGTAGCTTCTCAGATTGGTTCCGGAAGTATTCAAGCGATCTACAATACTATCGATGAATTACTCCAGCAAGATCCTGAACTAACTGAATATGAAATTCAAGCATTGACTGGCGGAGAAGACGCTCAAGCTGAAGTCCGTGTGACTCTGCGAGATAAGAAAAGCAACGATGAATTTCGCGGAATCGGCGTCGATTTCGATGTCCTTCATGCATCAGCCAAAGCTTACGTTCAAGCCAGTAATCACTTAAAACAAAATGGGTAGTTAAATAAACTGAAACCTAAGAATGGATTACTTAGATACACATTTTCGAAAAATGAATACTTTTATATGAGATAGGAGCAGATACATGAATAGTAAAATTGTTGTTTTAGCCGGAGACGGTATTGGACCAGAAATTATGGACAGTGGGCTGCAGGTACTAGCAGCTGTCGAAAAGAAATGCGCGCATACATTTGAACTTGAAGAACTTCCTTTTGGGGGTGCAGGAATTGATGAAGCTGGTGCTTCTCTTCCAGAAAAAACACTCACTACTTGTCAGGCGGCTGACGCGATTCTTTTGGGAGCAATCGGCGGTCCGAAATGGGAAAAAATGCAGGATACTCCAGAAAAAGGTTTACTCGCATTGAGAAAGTCTTTGAACTTATTCGCGAACATTCGGCCAGTTTCAGTTTCCTCAGCCCTGCTCCATCTGTCGCCTTTAAAACCAGAGATTCTTGAAGGCACTGATTTGATTATTGTACGAGAATTGAGTAGCGGTATTTATTTTGGTGAACCTCGAGAATTGACCGATACGATGGCTTACGATACAGCTCGTTACCACAAAGTGGAAATCGAACGTATTCTTCATTCAGCCTTTAAAATTGCTCAAGGACGAGATAAAAAAGTGACCTCAGTCGATAAAGCAAATGTTCTCGCTTCTAGCAAATTATGGCGATCGACTGCGGAAGAAGTCGCAAAAGAATATCCAGATTGTCAACTAGAGCATCAATATGTTGATTCGGCAACAATGAAACTGATTCAAAATCCTAAAGCATTTGATGTAATCGTAACGGAAAATCTTTTCGGCGACATTTTGAGCGATGAAGCTTCTGTACTACCAGGCTCATTGGGTGTGCTGCCAAGTGCAAGTCACAGCGATAGCGGACCTTCTCTGTACGAACCGATCCACGGTTCGGCTCCAGATATCGCGGGAAAAGGAATCGCAAATCCAATCTCAATGATTTTGTCAGTGGCGATGATGCTACGACAATCATTCCAAGAAGAACAAGCGGCCAAAGCAATTGAAAAGTCCTGTGATACAGTTCTATCTAAAGGGCTCTTTACTCATGACTTGGGTGGACAAGCAACGACAGCCGAATTTACCGACGCGGTGATTCAAGAATTGGAGGAAGCATAATTATGGGAAAAACACTATTTGATAAACTGTGGGATCGTCACGTCGTTCATGGCGAAGAAGGCTCCCCGCAATTGCTTTACATTGATTTGCATTTGATTCATGAAGTCACCTCCCCTCAAGCTTTTGCGGGAATTCGTGAAGCAGGTCGAACATTGCGTCATCCTGAGCGGACGTTTGCGACGATGGATCATAATACACCGACTGTCGATATTTTTAATTTCACTGACCTAGTGGCAAAAAAACAAATTGATACCTTGAGAGAAAATTGCCAAGAATTTGGTGTCCAGCTTTGTGACAACGGTAGTGATCGCCAGGGGATCGTTCACATGGTCGGACCGGAAACCGGTCTGACGCAACCGGGTAAAACAATTGTTTGTGGGGATTCACACACCGCAACTCACGGTGCTTTCGGTGCACTTGCCTTCGGGATCGGCACCAGCGAGGTGGAACATGTTTTTGCAACTCAGAGTCTTTGGCAAAACAAACCGAAGAATATGGGAATTAAAATTACTGGGAAATTACCAAAAGGTGTCTATGCAAAAGATATCATCTTGGCGCTAATCGCTAAATATGGAACGGATTTCGGCGTAGGATACGGTGCGGAATTTTGTGGCGAAACGATTGAAAACCTTTCGATGGAAGAACGCATGACAATTTGCAACATGGCAATCGAAGGCGGCGCGAAAATCGGTTTGATCGCTCCAGATGAAAAGACTTTTGAGTATGTGGCTGGCCGCGAATACGCTCCGAAGAATATGGAAGCCGCGATCAATGATTGGAAAGAACTTTATACAGACGAAGATGCTCATTATGATAAAGTTCTAACGCTTGATGTCAACGAATTAGTTCCTTTCGTGACTTGGGGTACGAATCCTGAGATGGGCGTGCCGTTTGATGGCACGTTTCCGGCAGCCACATCACCGGATCTGCAAAAAGCTTATGATTACATGGATCTAAAACCTGGTCAAACACCGACTGATATTCCAATCGGCTATGTCTTTATTGGTTCTTGTACGAATGGTCGACTGTCTGACTTGCAGGAAGCGGCAAAAATCGTGGAAGGTAAGAAAGTTCATGACAATGTTACCGCCATCGTCGTTCCCGGTTCAAGACCCGTCCGTAAAGCAGCTGAAAAAATTGGATTGGACAAAGTTTTTATCGAGGCTGGTTTTGAATGGCGCGAACCTGGCTGCTCCATGTGTCTAGGGATGAACCCTGACCGAGTACCAGCTGGTGTTCATTGTGCTTCAACATCTAATCGAAATTTCCAAGGACGCCAAGGTAAAGATGCTCGCACACACCTTTGTAGTCCAGCGATGGCCGCATTGGCAGCCATTCATGGAAACTTTGTCGATAGCCGCAAGGAGGTCATCTAATGGAAAAATTTACGACTTATACAGGAAAAACTGTTCCACTAATGAATGATAACATCGATACTGACCAAATCATCCCTAAAGGCTTTTTGAAACAAGTCGATAAAGCTGGTTTTGGTAAACATCTTTTTGATGAATGGCGCTTCTTAGAAGATGGATCACCAAATCCTGCATTTATCTTAAACGCTCCTGAACGAAAAGACGCAACTATCTTAATCTCTGGAGAAAACTTTGGTTCTGGCTCTTCTCGGGAACACGCAGCTTGGGCCATTCAAGACTACGGCTTCAAAGCAGTCATTGCCGGCAGCTATAGCGATATCTTCTATATGAATGCTTTGAAAAATGGCCTGCTGCCAATTCGTATGGATCAAAGTGTCCGTGAAATTCTTAGTCAAATCCCGGCAGATCAGACAATCACGATTGATCTGCCTAAACAAGAGATTCAGACTGCTGAAGCCACCTACGCCTTTCAAATTGATCCGACCTGGAAAGAGAAATTGGCAAATGGGTTAGATGATATTAGCATTACCCTGCAGTATGAAGATGAAATCACTGCATACGAAGAAAAAATACCTACTTACGAATAAACGAAAAGAGCGTATCAAAACTTTATAATAAAAAGTTTTGATACGCTCTTTTTAATTTACCACTTGTTCCTGCACATATTGCGCATAAAGCGGATGACTGGCGATTAACTCACTATGAGTTCCATGACCGGTCACTTCGCCTTTTTCAATAAAGTAAATATGATCAGCATCCACAATCGTTGATAAACGATGAGCGATTACCAATGTTGTCCGCCCTTCCATCAATTGATCCAACGCTCGCTGAACCTTTTCCTCAGATTGTGAATCCAAGCTAGCAGTTGCTTCATCCAGCATTAGAATTTTTGGATCACGTAAAAATGCACGAGCAATAGCAATCCGTTGCTTTTGTCCTCCAGATAATTTCACTCCGCGTTCCCCTAGCTCCGTTTCTAATTGATCGGGAAATTCACGGACAAATTGATCGGCATAGGCTAATTCTAATCCATGCCACAATTCTTTCTCTGTTAATGTTCGATCTAACCCATACTGCAAATTCTCACGAATGCTCCCAGCAAAAACAGCACTATCTTGTGATACATAGCCAATTTGTGAACGCCAATTCGTTAGACTAAGATCATCGATTCTTTCATCACCAATTTTAACTGTACCGCCTGTTGGTTGATAAAAGCGTTCCAATAAAGCAAAAATAGTAGATTTTCCGCCTCCACTTGGACCTGCGAAAGCAATCACGGTATTTGGTTTCGCTTCAAAGGAAACATTTTTCAGAATCGGACGATGCGCTACATAATGGAAGGAAAGATTTTCTGCTTTGATCGTCTTACCTGCTACATCAACTGCTTTTCCTATTTCAATGGGTTCTAATTCTGTTTTCAGAATTTGTTCGATTCGTTCAGTCGCGCCCATGGTCTTTTGTACTTGTGAGAAAAACATCGCAAAACTAGCTGCTGGCATCATGATATTAAATAGATACAACAAGAAAGCTACTAATTGCCCACTCGTCAATGTACCCGCTTGGACCCGGACTGCGCCATAACCTAAAATGCCGACAAACAATCCTAACATAACCATCGTGATGATTGGCTGCAACATCGCTTCAACTTTTGCATCTTTAATTCCTAAGTTAAAAATCTTATTGATAAATGAACCGCCGCTGTTCTTTTCAAATTCTTCACCATTGCTTGATTTAATCAGACGAATCTCAGATAACTTTTCACTGGCTTCCGCATTGAAGTCAGCGGTTGCCGCCTGCAATTGCCGACCCAAGCGTGACATAATTCGTCCAATCGGCATCATAATCAATGCCATGATCGGCACTGCTAAGAACATCATCGCCGCCATTTTCCAATCCATTACAAATAGAATAATCATAGATCCAACTAATTGGATCGCACCAGTAATAAAATTAGGAAACTGCGTTGCGACTAAATCTTTAATAACTGTCGTGTCATTCACCAGCCGTGAGCTGCTCTCACCTGATTTATGATCATCATAGTAACCCACGGGCATTTGTAATAAATGGCTCCATAATTTTTCTCGTAACGTTTTAACAGCACTTTCACCAACATATCGCAATAAAAAGCTGCCAATCGCACCAAATGCTAGTTGTGCTACGAAAGCCAAAACTAAAACAATCAGCATCCTTTTGTCGATTTGTGCCAATTTACTTGTATCAATTAATCCTTTCGTCAATTGCGGAACGATCAAGCTTGCCCCACTTGTTAATAGACTCAAAAACAAACCGATAGCAAACAGTGATTTCTTAGGATTGACACTCATAATCAAACGTAAAAAATCTTTTAATTTATAGTTACTCTTCTTTTCTTCTTTAATTGTTTCTTCAGGCGCTATACTCATATCCCGATCCATAATTGGTACCTCCTTATTCGCGTAAATCTACTAATTTTTTTTAGAAAAAATTAGTTTGATTCGAATGCCGTATACCATTCAACTAATGCGCTCAATCAATTAATTCACTTTTTTACTGAGTACCTTTTCGCCTATACTTTCTGCGAAAAGTTGAACTGACATCCTCATTTATTTATACGAAACCAATTTCCCTTCTATGTTAAAAATCGTCCCATTCTGTATTTTCTGGACCTTTCGTTTTGTCTGGTCCGTTATAGCAGTCAGGATTGCCGCAAAAGTTTCGACGAAAATCATGATTGAAATTCCGAGAAAACTCTCGTGACGCATTGCGCATCTCCCGTTGCATTTGATGCCGTATAAGATGCTGCTCTTCTCGCGAAAGATTTTGCCAATCCTCTTGCCAATTTTCAGCGAAATGTTCACGCATTGCTTGCATCTGACGCAAACGATCCATTGGATCAACAAATCGTCCTGCTTGTTTTTGAAACTCTTCCTGCCAGCCAGCGGAAATCTTTTGCAGATACTCGCTGAAATTTTCCTGTTCTTCTTCCGTCAATCCGGCAAAGAAGGCTTCACTCATATCCTCACCGACATGACTTATTTTTTTCGCCTTTTGTCTTCCTTTTTCAGTTAGGAAAACACGTTTGATTCGTTTGTCATGCTTTTCTTCTTTTCGCAGAACATCGTTACTTTTCTCCATTTTCTTCATTAACTCTGCTAAGGAACTTGGGCGAATATCAAGAATTTCAGCTAATTGGCTTTGGATTAGTCCGTCTTCTTTTACCAAAATTGCTAAAACTCGTTGCTGACCAGTTAACTTCTGTCTTGTACTCATAAATGCATTACTAGCTGAACTAATAAAACGCAGCTGACGCATCAAATCTTTTGTAAACTCACTCATAAAAAGGATCTCCTTACTATTATTGATATTCGTACCGTAACTTCTTCTTCGTTTGTTGGAAACGAGCTCATCGTTATTGGCTAATCTTTTCTAATACTGTCAAAATTTAGAGAAATAACGATAAAGTTCGGTACCTAACTTTATTACGTTTGCCATTATAGTTCGGTACCGAACAGTTGTCAACAACTTTGTAATATTTTTTTATTTATTCAATTAAATGGTTAAGAGCATGAATGACAAAAAAGAACCTAGTGAGATTCACTAGGCTCTTACTTCAGATTAATGTTTATGCTGTTCCTCTTTTACTGGACAACCACTGTCACAGTCTTCGCATGAGCTGCCATTTTTGATTCTTCGATAAACAACCACTCCAGCACCACCAAAGATTAAGATACTCAATATTATAGTTGCCATTCTTTCACCTCTTTGATTTCTTCGATTGTAATCGTCGGTGCTTGTTTAACAGGGCGTCTTACGATGAAGTAAATCATCGCAGCAAGTACGAAAGCCGCTAAGATTAAACCAATACCGAACTTCCCGTTTTCAAACATCACATGACCGAATTGATAGACAACAAAACTTACAGCATAAGCCAAACTACATTGGTAACCGATCGCACGCCACGTCCACTTGATATCACCCATTTCACGATGGATTGCACCAATTGCGGCAAAACAAGGTGCACATAGCAAGTTAAAGACTAAGAACGAATAACCAGCAATCGGTGTATAGGCTGCCTGTAACGACTTCCAGATTTCTACGCCATTTTCAGCAACTTCGGCATGACGATACAAAATTCCGAAGGTCCCAATCACATTCTCTTTTGCTACCAGACCAGTAATCGCTGCAACCGCTCCACGCCAGTCGCCCCAACCCAATGGAGCAAATAATGGTGCAATCAAGCCACCCAAAGCAGCTAAAATGCTGTCATTTTCATTTACCGCTTGTAACGAGAAGTTGTAGCTGGAAATAAACCAGATCACGATACTAGATACAAAAATGATTGTTCCAGCACGTTTAACGAAAGCTTTACTATGATCATAGGTATACCGTACTGTATTGCCGATTCGAGGCATATGGTATAAGGGAAGCTCCATAATAAATGGTGTTGGGTCACCAGCAAACAGTTTGGTTTTCTTTAAAGCGATTCCCGATAAAACGATGGCACCCATTCCAACAAAGTATGCTGATGGTGCTACCCAGCTACTATTGGGGAAGAATGCTCCAGCAATTAGAGCAATGATCGGCAGTTTTGCCGAACAAGGCATAAATGTCGTCAACATTGCCGTCATTCGTCGATCTTTTTCATTTTCAATCGTACGACTGGCCATTACTCCAGGTACACCACAGCCTGTCGCAATCAACATAGGAATGAATGACTTCCCGGATAAACCGAACTTACGGAAGATTCGATCCATAACAAATGCAATTCGAGACATATAGCCGCAATCTTCCAAAAGCGCCAAACATAAGAAAAGCACCATTAATTGTGGAAGGAAGCCTAAAACAGCTCCCACTCCAGCAATGATTCCATCTAATATCAAGCTTTGCATCCATTCAGCAACATTCCACGACTGCAAAGTCGAGCTGACAAAATTTGGCACGATATCGCCAAATAAATTATCATTCACCCAATCCGTTCCCATCGCCCCAACTGTTTGGATTGCAATATAATAGATTAACCACATGACTAACGCAAAAATCGGCAATGCTAAAAAACGATTGGTTACAATTCGATCTATTTTGTCTGAGATCGATAGCTTAAACTGATCCTCATCAATGACACATAACGTTTTCAAATCGGTTATGAAATTATAACGCTCATTAATAACTAAGCTTTCCGCATCCTCACCGAAGATTTTCTCTGTGATCTTTATAATCTCTTGCAACTCTTTTTCCTGAATCGGACTCAGATTTAAGCCCTTTTGTGCGCGTTCATCCCGTTCAAATAATTTCAAACTGTACCAGCGGCTATACTTAGCAACAACCGTACTGCCTAAAACATCTTCGATTTCACTTAAGGCCGCCTCTAAACGTTTATCATAGTGAGGAAAATTGACTTCCTCTACTCCTTTTTTAACTAGATGAAGGGCTTCGCTGACTGCTTTATCCAGTCCCCAATTCCTTAATGCACTGATTCCTACTACTGGAACACCTAAAGCATAAGCAAGCTTCTCTAGATTAATCTGCTTACCACTTTTTTTGATGATGTCCATCATATTCACAGCAACGACTACTGGAATTCCTGTTTCGATCAGTTGTGTCGTTAAGTAAAGATTACGCTCGAGGTTCGTCCCATCAATAATATTAATGATGGCATCCGGCGTGCCTGAGAGTAAATAATCCCGAGCCACTACTTCTTCTGGAGAGTAAGGCGATAGTGAATAAATTCCTGGCAGGTCATCAATACTTACTTCAGAATCCTTCTTATAGATCCCCTCTTTACGTTCAACCGTTACGCCTGGCCAATTTCCCACAAATTGGTTGGTTCCGGTTAAAACATTAAAAGTGCTCGTTTTTCCGCTGTTGGGATTTCCTGCTAAAGCAATATGTATCTTAGCCATTTATTCTACCTCCTTCGATACAACCACCATCTCTGATTCGCTTTTTCGTAAACTCAGCTCATATCCACGAACACGAAGTTCAATTGGATCACCTAAAGGAGCCAGTTTGACAACTTTTACTGCTGTGCCTTTTGTTAAACCCATATCCATTAAGCGACGTTTGATCGACCCGCTGCCGTGAACATTCACTACAACGCCTTCTTCGCCTGCATTTAATTGGTCAAGCGAAACCCAAGTTTCTTGATCTTCCGTTAGTTCCTTCACAAGTATCTGCTTAAGTAAAGACTGGGATAAAGCCAGTCGTGTATTATGTAGTAGAATAATGCCATTATCGCCAGAATGATTTACGACGGCAACTTTTGAACCGACAATCATTCCCAAGTCCTGTAACCGGTGCTTTAAATCATTTTCTAAAGGCATTTCGCTAATCTGAACGACATAGTTCAATGAAATATCTGCCAAAGTTGTCATATTTTCCTCCACCTTACTGTTCGACTTTTGCATCTAATTAATAATGAGAATCTTTCTCACTAAGAATAGCTTCATTTGAGTGCAAAGTCAATAAATGGTCGAAGATTTTCTCTTTTTTCTGAGCAAGTTGTTTGACAATCATTGATTTATTTGGTTCGATCCTGTTTTTCTCGTTATTAAAAAAACTTTTTCCTTGTAAAAAAACATCTTATAGCAGTTTTTCTAATTCTGTAAAGGGATTTTTCTTTGCAGCTATCCGTTTTCAACCTTTTTGCAAAAAACACAAAGAGTAGTATACCAATAATCTACCAACACAATATATGGTGTTTAACGATTGACTTTTTCCCTACATCTTTTATACTAGTAATTGTAGAAATCAAGGGAGGTAGTCTTATGGTAAAAGTCTATTCAAAAAATAATTGTATGCAGTGCAAAATGACAAAGCGTTATTTAACCGAAAATCAAATTTCATTCGAAGAAATCAACATCGACAATGAACCCGAAGCTCTAGGTTTTCTAAAAGATCAAGGTTTCCAAAGTGTCCCAGTTATTTTCGGCGGACAACAAGCCATCATCGGTTTTCGTCCAGATCAATTGAAAGCATTAGCGTAAATTTGAAAGGTTGCGGCAGAAGCGTTTTGCTTCAAGTACCAATTAGGTACTGTTCCAGATTAGTTCAGATGAACAATCGCTGTGTCTCACAGCAATAAGAAGAATTATTTCCGAATAAGCTACTTCTAGAGCACCTTTTTTCGAAAACTTTGCGATCCACGATTGCAAAGTTTTCTTTATTCCCAGTTCCACCTTTTTACAGTTTGCTTAGTGAAAGAGTAAATATTGATTCACAATTGATCACTGGTGAAGAAACTTATTTGAACGATTAGTCAGCCAAAACAAAAACATACAGACACTATATATAGAAAGATGTGACGAAATGAGCCTGAAAGACCTAGGTGAAGTATCTTACTTCAAGCTGAATAACGAAATTAATCGTCCAGTGAATGGACAGATTCCACTAAATAAAGATAAAGAAGCATTAGCCGCTTTTTTCAAAGAAAATGTTGAACCAAATACCCATGCATTTTCTTCAGTGCAAGAGAAAATCAACTATTTAATAGAAGAAGAATTTTTAGAGGCCGAGTTTCTTGCAAAATATACGACTGCTTTTATCGAAAAACTTTATACCTATTTAGAGGAACAAAATTTTACCTTTAAATCATTTATGGCGGCATATAAGTTTTATTCTCAGTATGCGTTGAAAAGCAATGATGGAACGGAATATTTAGAAAGCTATGAGGATCGGGTTGCTTTCAATGCCTTATACTTTGCAGACGGCGATGAAAAATTAGCTTTATCCTTAGCAGATGAAATGATCCATCAACGTTACCAGCCTGCTACCCCATCCTTCTTGAATGCGGGCCGCAAACGTCGTGGAGAATTGGTTTCTTGTTTCTTAATTCAAGTAACGGACGATATGAATAGTATTGGGCGGTCAATCAACTCCGCTTTGCAATTATCACGCATCGGCGGCGGTGTCGGAATCAATCTATCGAACTTGCGTGAAGCCGGTTCACCGATTAAAGGTTATGATGGCGCTGCTAGTGGTGTCGTTCCTGTTATGAAATTATTTGAAGACAGCTTTTCTTATTCGAACCAATTAGGCCAACGTCAAGGTGCTGGTGTCGTTTACTTAGACGTCTTCCATCCGGATATTGAAATGTTCCTATCTGCCAAAAAGGAAAACGCCGACGAAAAAATCCGTGTGAAGACTCTTTCTCTTGGTGTGACTGTGCCAGATAAATTTTACGAATTGGCTCGTAAAAATGAAGATATGTATTTGTTTAGTCCTTACGGCATTGAACGTGAATACGGTGTTCCTTATTCTTATGTAGATATTACGAAGGAATACGATAATTTAGTCGCAAATCCAAATATTCGCAAGAAAAAAATTCGTGCCCGCGATTTAGAAAATGAAATCTCAAAATTGCAGCAAGAATCTGGTTATCCTTATATCATCAACATTGATACAGCAAACCGTGCAAATCCAGTGGATGGAAAAATTGTCATGAGTAATTTATGTTCTGAGATTCTGCAAGTACAAACACCTTCTACGATCAATGGTCGGCAAGAATATGATGTATTAGGAACAGATATTTCATGTAATCTTGGTTCAACCAATATCGTGAACTTGATGGAAAGTCCCGATTTTGGTCAATCTGTTCGGACAATGGTTCGTGCTCTAACTTTTGTAACAGATGAATCCGATATTGACGTCGTTCCTTCGATTCAAAATGGGAATAAACTAAATCATACGATCGGTTTAGGTGCGATGGGCCTGCACAGCTTCTTTGCGAAACACTTGATGGAATATGGTTCAGAAGAATCAATTGACTTCACAAATATTTATTTCACACTGCTTAACTACTGGACTTTGATGGAAAGCAATGAATTAGCAAAAGAACGCCAGACAACCTTCCATAACTTTGAAAAATCAGCCTATGCTGATGGCTCATATTTTGATAAATACACGACTGGCGAATTTGTTCCTAAAACAGATAAAGTCAAAGAAATCTTCAAGGATATCTTTGTCCCAACTGCCGAAGATTGGCAAGCACTAAAAGAAGCTGTTCAAAAAGATGGCCTATACCACCAAAATCGGTTAGCTGTTGCACCAAATGGTTCGATTTCTTATATTAACGATACAAGTGCCAGCTTACACCCAATCACTCGTTTAATTGAAGAGCGTCAAGAAAAGAAAATCGGTAAGATCTATTATCCAGCGCCTTACTTGAATAATGAAACCTTGCCTTATTATACTTCTGCCTATGATATGGATATGCGCAAAGTCATTGACGTTTATGCGACTGCTCAGCAACATATCGACCAAGGAATGAGCTTGACCTTGTTTATGCGTTCGGAAATTCCTGAAGGACTATATGAATGGAAAACTGAAAGCAAACAAACAACACGTGATTTGAACATCCTGCGTAACTACGCTTTTTATAAGGGCTGTAAATCCATTTATTACGTTCGAACATTTACTGATGATGCCGAAGAAATTGGCTCAAACCAATGTGAAAGCTGTGTAATCTAAATCATTGTTCCCTCTCGCACTTCTGTTCGAGAGGGAATGCTCTGCGTAAATAACTACTTTAGGATGTCAGGCCAACTTTTCACAGTTTTCATTCACTTAAAACAGGACAAATTGATTTATATTAGATATGAACATGTATAGTTGGATGATATACGTGGAGAGCATTAAATTTATTTTTTTGGACTTTAAAAAAATAAATTTATTAATACGAAATAGGGGGAATATCCATGGCAGAAACTTATTATGAAGCCATTAACTGGAATGAAATCGAAGACGTCATCGATAAATCGACGTGGGAAAAATTGACTGAACAATTTTGGTTGGATACACGGATTCCGTTGTCTAACGACTTAGACGATTGGCGTAAACTATCTGACCTAGAAAAACAAACTGTGGGTTATGTATTCGGCGGTCTGACCTTATTGGATACCGTCCAATCAGAAAGCGGAATGGATCAGCTGCGTAAAGATGTTCGGACGCCCCACGAAGAAGCTGTCTTGAACAATATTCAATTTATGGAATCTGTTCACGCGAAAAGCTATTCATCAATTTTCAGTACCTTGAATACCAAAACGGAAATCAATGAAATCTTTGAATGGACCAATACCAATCAATACCTGCAAAAAAAGGCCGAACGGATCAACGAGATCTATAAAAACGGCACACCATTAGAAAAGAAAATCGCCAGTGTCTTTCTTGAGACTTTCCTTTTCTATTCTGGTTTTTACACACCTCTATATTATTTAGGAAATAATAAGTTGGCCAATGTAGCGGAGATCATCAAATTGATCATTCGTGATGAATCGGTTCATGGCACCTACATTGGTTACAAATTCCAACGCGGATTCAACGAACAAACCGAAGAAGAACAAGAACGTTTGAAGGAATGGATGTACGATTTATTGTATGAATTGTACGAAAATGAAGAACGTTATACCGAAGAATTATACGATGAAATCGGCTGGACCGAAGAAGTCAAAACGTTCTTGCGCTACAATGCCAATAAAGCTTTGATGAATCTAGGCATGGATCCACTTTTCCCAGATACCGCAGATGATGTGAACCCGATCGTTATGAACGGGATTTCCACCGGAACTAGTAACCATGATTTCTTCTCACAAGTCGGCAATGGCTACTTGCTTGGTCAAGTGGAAGCCATGAATGATGATGATTATTTGATTGGTTTAGAATAAAGCAAAATGCAGCCCGCAGTTTCTTGCGGGCTGCATTTTTTTATTCTGACGCCTGAATTCGTTTGATGACTGTTTCTTTATTGACGATCGTGGTCGTTGCATAAGTCAGAATCAATTGTACGATAACAACTAAGAAAATCATCAGCAAAACTTGGATTAATGGGTATTGATACACTTTAATTTGCATCAACGAATGACTTTCCGCATACAAGTAAACCAGATATCCGAGAATACTGCCTAGGCCTCCCGCTAGTAAAATAATACCACCTGCATAGACGAAACCCTCTGTTCGAAGCATTTTCTTCATTTGTTGATTAGACATGCCGATTGCCTGCATAACGCCTAATTCTTTTTTTCGACTTAAAATACTATCAATTGTCGTATTGATTAGGTTCATGATCCCAACGATTGCCAAAACTAGCATAATCGCATACCCAGCCCCAGCTGTCAGTTGCAACGTGTCTTCCCACTGTTTCAAAACTTCTTCATAACTTTCTAAACGAAACAGCTCATTTCCTTCTTCAATATTTTCAATGGCTGATTGAACGGTTTTAGTTTTTCCTTTAGCAGCTTTAATATTCACATAGTAGGTTAAATTATTTTTCGATAGTTTTTTTATCGCCTCGTTGCTCATTAAGAAATTATCAAAGTTCGTAACCGATTGTGCAAAGCTTCCTCCACCAATGATTGTCATGTCTTTTTCAAACGTACGATTCCCATCAAAGAATTTGAAGGTCAATGTATCGCCGATCTTGATTTCTGGATAATTTGCTAATATATAACCTGTCGCAATAACTTTATCTCCTGAGTTTAATTCCTCATAAGTCGCATGTCCTTTCTCAATATCTCTATTGATCAGAGCCATTTGATCCTTAGAAATACCGCCAATTGATAAGCTCATTGGCTTGTCTGTCCCAGGATCCTTAACACTCGGAACTTCTCCTGTAATAGATTGAAATGCATCTACTTTTTCAACACCATCGATTGCTTTAATTTTATTAATTACCTTATTGTTTAAGGGATTATTTTGTTGAATCACAGTCCATTTAAGTTCTGGTCGCATCTTATCACCTTCTCGTGAAGCAATACTCATACAATAATCTTCAGCGATCGTATCACGGGCGGCCTGTTTGGGATTCATACAACTAAAAACAGTTGAAATGACGACAAACAAAATTCCAATCATCCCCAATGAAAAAATCGTGACCATTGTTCGCTTTTTATTTCTAGAAAGGTTTGCATTGGCTAAGCGTCGCAGATTAAGATCAATAAATCCCTTACGTTGTTTTTTATTGCCTTGCATTTGCCCAGTATAGCGCATTGCCTCAATCGGCATGATTTTACTAGCTTGACGCATAGGTTTCAAAGAAGCCAAAATAACTGTTAGTAAAGTGACCCCAATTGTCATCGCGATAATCCAGGGAAGGATCAAGGATACCTCGCCATTATCAAGTACCTGACGCATCTCCTTTGTCATAGCTTGTTCACTTGAAATTGATGAGATCAACTGAAAGAAAACAAATTTTACTGCAGCAATCCCGATTAGTAGTCCAGCAGGAATCGAAAGCCCTGCAACGATCAAGTTCTCTCGTAAAATGATTTGACGTATCTGTCTTTTAGTCGCTCCTAAAGCTGCCAATTTTCCAAACTCTTGGACCTTATTGATCAAAGATACATAATAAATACTGTAAATCGTTAACGCTCCGGCAATCAAAATAATTCCTACAATAATCGCCATCCCTGAATAAAAAGCAGGATCGATATAATTAGCAAAAAGATAGTCGCTATTTTCAACGATATTATCTTCAGTAACATCGAAATTTTTTCCAATTTCCTTGATTTGCTCCTTAATAGCATCGGTTGAAGTCGCAGCAGTTTCGTTCAGACGAATCATCATGCGATAGCTTCGCTGTTTTTTGGGAATGACTTCCTCCATAAAATCTTTTGAAACGAGCATTGAAAAAATTTTTTCATCATTTTGGTTTTTTATATCAGGAGAAAAACCAGTTAAGCGAAATGTTTTTTCCTGCTGTAAACCCATGCCGTCCGCTTCATAGATCTGAATCGGAATTTTAATTGTATCCCCAATTTTCGCATTCGGATAACCCAACGTCTTCAATGCATCCCTTGAAAGCACCGCGTCGTTCCCTTTTTTCGGAGCGTGTCCTTTCGTAAAGGTTTGTTTAGCTAATTTTTGTGCACCGTTATCCAAATAGCTAATGAGGATAAAGTCATCTTTATTTAGTACGGATTCACCGACATCCTGACGCAGACCGTATTCCCCAATCAAATCATGCTGAGCAATTTTTCCCATATTTTCTTCAGAGACTTGGCGATACATCGCATGCCATGTTGGATAAACCTTGTTGACTGCCGCATTCTGAACATTTACCACCCCTAATCCAATCGAAGTGATCAAGAAAACTAACACACTGGTCAAAATAATTGCAATCCCGGAAAGTAGATTTTTCCCTTTATGATACTTCGTGTTGGCTAACGCTACCCGGTTGATCATCTTCATTTAGATCACCCGCCCATCTTCAAGGTGGACAATGTGATCAGCCGTTTGCGCGATTCCTTCATCGTGAGTAATCATAATTAGTGTTTGGCCAAATTTTTCAACTGATTTTTTTAAAAGTGACATTACTTCTAATTCTGTCTTGGTATCTAAGTTTCCTGTCGGCTCATCGGCCAAGATAATTGCTGGTTCTGCTGCAATCGCTCGTGCGATCGCCACACGTTGCTGCTGACCACCAGAAAGCATGCTTGGCAAGGCTTTTTTACGGTCACTTAATCCAATTGTCTTCAACAAGTCTTCGATAAATGCTGTATTGACTCTTCGATTATCTAAACCGATCGGTAAAACGACATTTTCCCAAACATTCAACGATGGGATTAAATTGTAATTCTGAAAAATAAAACCGATCTTTTGACGACGAAAGACAGCCAATTGCTCATCCTTCATTCGAAAAACATTCTTCCCATCAATGATGACTTGCCCTGAATCTGGTCGATCTAAACTACCGATTAAGTTCAACAGCGTACTTTTACCAGAGCCCGATTTACCAACTATCGCAACAAAATCACCCTTTTGTACTTCCAAATCAATATGGTCAACTGCCTTTACGACGGAACCCCCATCATTATAATGCTTTACTAGATCTCTAATTGTTAAAATCATTTTCGTCTCCTTCTTTCCTCATCTCATTTCTATACTCTTAGTATAAAAAAGAACCCTTGCAGGATTCTTTCACCGAACATAACAAATTTGTAAGAAAAGAAATTACGTTGCTGGCAAGGTCAATTGAAAATTCGATCCCCGAGGATGCCGTTGCTTCACCATAACTGTCCCGCCTTGTTCTTCAATGATTTTCCGAGTCAGATATAGTCCTACTCCAGAACCTTCTGCCGTCGTGCTAGAACTGCCGCGGTAAAAACGCTGATAAATCTTATTTTGCTCATCAGTAGGAATTCCAGGTCCTTCATCTTTAATTTCAACCAACACATAAGTCACCAATGAAGAAGCCCGAAGAATCACTGTGGTTTGCTTTGGCGAATATTTCACCGCATTTTCCAACACATTTCCTAAAGCTTCTAGCGTCCATTTTTTATCAACCATAACAAAAGTATCCTCTGACAATTCAACTTCCAACTCAATGTCCTTTTCGACTGCTTTCATGATTACACCATTGACTGCTTCATTAATCAATTGTTGTAAGGAAAGCTTTTGTGGCTTCAGTTGAATCAGATCCGTTTCTAGCTGTGAGATTTTTGCTAAACCATCCAGCATCAAGTTCAACTTGTTGATCTGAACTTCTGCTTGGTCGGCAAAATTTCTTCGCTCCTGCTCCTCATATTGATCTGAAAGTGCGATATCCAAGCTTAGTTTCAATGATGCCACTGGAGTTTTTAGCTGATGCGTGATATCCGTAATACTGGATTTCAAATTTCCTTCTTCACGCTGACTTCGCTGCAATAACAATTCATTTTGAATTGAACTCTCGTGATACTCTTTGGTTTCCTTTTCTAAGCTTTTTTGAAGTTTTATTTTTTCCTTCATCTGCCAGAAAAATAGTAACGAAATCAGCAGCCAGCAAAGTGTAAATATTTGCAGGTTTCTAATAAGAAGTGTCCGTAGCAGGCGTGGATGATCCATTTTATCAATCAAATTATATTTTGCTTCTAAGGAAGCCCCCTCGTTAGCCAAGTCAGAGGTCTTATTTACTTTAAAAGTCTTGATTAACGCAGCTTCTGAAAATTTTTCTTCCTTTACTAACAGTGCTAAAGTCGCTTGGCGATCTTGTTCAATTTCCGAATACATTTTAAAATTTTGAGTGATAAACAACGCAAAACAGGCTACAGATATCAACACGTAAATCAAAACTATTTTTTTTGAACGTCGTTGATCCATAAATACCCCACTCCTCGAACAGTTTTAATTCGTTCCTTACCGATTTTCTGCCGCAGGCGGCTAATATTCACTGAAACAGTATTCGTGTCAACGTACTCGCCTTTAGTATCCCAGATTTGATCAAGTAACTGATCTGTTGAGAGAATTTGCTTCGGATTTTCCATGAAAAGCACCAGCAATTGGATCTCCGTCTTACTCAACGGCAAAAGTTCTCCTTGCAGCTTAACCTTCATTTCGTTTAACGAGACTGATAATTCTCCAGAAATCAATTCTTGTCCTTGATTACGCACTACTCGCTTCATCAGTGCCTGTACCTTTGAGACTAAAACCATTAAACTAAAGGGCTTGGTCATATAATCATCAGCGCCATGAACATAACCCGACACAATGTCGTGTTCCTGATTATAAGAAGTCAGCATTAATATCAAGACATTCGATCGTTCACGAACTTTCTGACAAAAATCCAAGCCGCTGCCATCTGGCAAAGAAAGATCGCTGATGATTAAATCAATCTCCTGTTGTTCAAATGCCCGTTCAGCCGAAGTAATATCTAAACAAGCCGTGACCTCGTATCCTTCTCTGGTCAAACATAATTGAATCCCATTATTTAAATTTTGATCGTCCTCTAATAAAAGAATTTTCCCCATTTTTCCTCCTATATATACCAAATAATCCCATTTTACTAACTCTTACTTCTAACTCTATCAATGAACAGAAGCTCTGACAATACTACTTTATTCAAAAAAAGAGGACAAAATCATCGTTAAATGATTTTATCCTCTGTTTCACACGTTAATCATGCGTAGTTTTGTGATATTTTTATACATGGATAGATCCTCAATCACATCCGTATAATTCATTCCACGTGGTAAATCAATCGTATAGACATTCGTATAAATCCGATAATCATCCATGAAATCCACGTCGAAATCAACATCTTCGACTTCGATTTTTTTACTCTCAAAATAATTCATAATAAATTCCTTGGTTGCTTCGCGGTGGATATAACGAATCTCCAGCTTTTTGATGGCATTAATTTTGATGACCCTTTTTACCACTGTCAAAGCCAAAATAATACCAACAAAACTGCAAATAGCGATCGTGTAATAGCCCATACCGATGGCAATCCCCAAACCAGCACCTGCCCAAATCGAAGCAGCTGTTGTCAGCCCTTTAACCGAACGGTTGCTGACCATGATTGTACCGGCGCCAAGAAAACCGATTCCGCTGACGACCTGTGCAATTAGACGCGCTTCATCTGCTCGTACCACACCGACGAATTCTGGCTTCGCCGCTGCATAACGCAAGGCCTGATCAGCAATCTCCACTTGGATCAATGCGATGATCGTCGCACCCATACAAACTAAAATATGCGTACGAATTCCAGCAGGTCGGTTTTTATATTCCCGTTCAATCCCGATGGCACCACCCATGATCATAGCTAAAAATAGCCGCAGCATAATTTCATAAACGGATAATTTCAAATCCATCTGTGCACCACCCCTTCAGTTCTGCTTTTATTCTGAAAAGCTTTCTCCTTTAGTATAGCACGGTAGTAAAAAAAGAACGCCAATTAACCTTTTAGTCCCTTTAATTCATCTTCAGTTAATGAGCGGTAGGCTCCTTTGACTAACTCTTTAGTCAACAGCAGCTTCCCCATACGAATTCTCTTTAGATAAGTCACTTCTTTGCCGCAGGCCTTAACCATTCGTTTGACTTGATGGAATTTCCCCTCATGTAGAATAATTCGTACCTTTGATTTATTTTCCGTTACTTCATCAATCAATAATTCTGCTGGCAGCGTCCGTTCTCCATCTAATAAAAACCCGTCAACAAAACGCTGTTGATCTTCAGCCGTCATTACTCCTTGAACCTCAGCGAAATACTCCTTTTCTACATGTTTCTTTGGAGACAGCAAATCATGCGCTAATTTCCCATCATTGGTAATTAACAATAACCCTTCAGTATTCTTATCCAAACGACCCACTGGAAAAAGATCACTGCGGTAATCAGAGGGTGAAAATATATCCATCACGGTCTGATCGTGCTTGTCCTCTGTTGCACTCACGACACCAGCCGGCTTATGTAATAAATAGTAGTAAAACTCTTGATAATGCAAGATTTCGCCTTGATAGTCAACCTGATCCTTCTCTGGATCAATCTGTTTTTTATCTGATTTTTCGATTTTCTGGTTCACGCTGATTTGACCTTTTTTGATCAGCTGTTTCACCTCTTTACGACTGCCTAAGCCGACCTCCGCTAAAAATTTGTCTAAACGCATATTCTTTAAATCCTCCACCTTACTTTTCTAGTGTTCACTATAGTCAAAAGAAGAAAAAGAAGCAAGCTCAGCCGTATAATCGACTGAGCTTGTACTGCTTATTCAAATAATTGATCGATCTCACCATTTTTTAAATAGGGGATTGCTTGTCGAATTTTTTCATCCGGCCAATCCCACCATTTGAGCTGCTGCAATTTTTGAATCGTTTCCGCATCAAATCGTTGTTTGATTTTCTTTGCTGGAACACCGCCGACTACGCTATAGGGTGGAACATCTTTCGTCACCACTGCCTTTGCTCCGATGATCGCGCCATCTCCGATCGTTACACCGGATAAAATCGTTGCTTCATAGCCGATCCAGACATCATTTCCTATCACGATATCGCCTTTATTGTCCCATGCTGAAGCCACGTCTTCCTTCTTCAGCTGCCATTCCTCATAAAATAAAGGAAAGGTGTAGGTCGAAAGGGCTGACTGCTTATGATTTGCGCTATTAAAAATAAACGTTGCACCACAAGCAATCGAACAAAATTTGCCAATAACCAAACGATCATGATTGATTGGATACTGATACAAGACATTGTTCTTTTCAAAGTCACAGGGATCGCTGCGAAAATCATTATAAATCGTGTAGTCTCCAACTGAAATAGCCGGTCGGGTAATCGCTTGCTGCAAATAAATCGTTTCATGATCATTACTTCTAGGGTAAAGCTTTTCTACTGGAATAGTTCTCTCCTCCTTTTTTTCGTTAGCTAACCATTCCAGTTAAAACAATGCACCGCTTCATACGTTCACGCTCCTTGAAATAAGTATATCACTTGAGAGCTTTAACCTTAACCTTAATTAATATAGTAGCTAGCTATTAATACGTTCACTAAGCAAACAGCGAAAAATGAGTTTTATTATCTCCGCATACACGATTCCACTAACGTACTTGAAGTACGAAGAGGAACTCACAAAAAAAGTACCGAGGAATTTTCCTCGGCACTTCATTGAATACGATTATAATTTGCTTGCTGCGTCTTCGTCAATGATCACTGTTACGTCAGCATGGTTTTGTAAAACACTTGCAGGTAGATCAACAGTTACTTCACCATCAATCATGCCTTTGATTGCGTCAGCTTTATCCGTACCGAAAGCCATCAACAAGATTTTTTTACTTTGCATAATTGAACCGATTCCCATTGACAATGCATGAGTCGGAACATCTTCAACTTTATCGAAGTAACGTTTATTAGCTTCGATTGTTGATTCTGTTAATTCAACCACATGCGTAGTGACATCAAATGGTGTTCCTGGTTCGTTAAAACCGATATGTCCATTACGGCCAATTCCTAATACTTGCAAGTCAAGTGGATGTTCAGCAATCACTTCATCGTAACGTTTGCATTCAGCTTCCAAGTCTTCTGCTTTTCCATTTGGCACGAATGTTTCTTTAAATGGTTTTTTGTTGAATAAATGATCATTCATGAAATAACGATAGCTTTGATCGTCTGATCCATCTAATCCTACATATTCATCTAAGTTTACAGAAGTCATATCTGAAAAATCTAAATCGCTAGTTGTCATTTCTTTATATAAGGTTTCAGGAGTGCTGCCTGTTGCTAGACCTAATACTTTTACGCCGTTTTCCATTCCATCTTTGATGATTTCAAATGCTTTTTTTCCGCCTTCATTGGCATCTTTCACACGAATTACTTTCATGGGTAAACGCTCCTTTATCAATTTGGTATACACCAATTTTAACACCGATCAACGAATTTTTCAATAAGAAAGTCTAGACCAAAATATTAAGTTTTTCTACTGTTCATGCTTAAGATCATTATTATCAATTTCATTAAGAAGGTAAAGCTTTTCCAAAAAAATCTCCAGAACAGAATTTTCTCTGCTCTGGAGATTTTTTTATTTCCCTGTTAAAAGCAATCCGATCTGTGCAATGATCGCACTTCCAAGATACGTTCCAATAAAAACAAAGATAGCAACAATCGCAACGCGCCAAGAAGTCTTCCGTAAATCCATCAAACTATCTGCCACTGACAGACCCGCAAACGCTAAAATCGGCGTGGTGATCGATAAAAAGTCAACACCGGCAATCGCTTGAACAAAAAAGTCAGAAAGTAGACAGAAAAACAAGGATGTTAAGGACACCCAGCCTAAAATTGGAAAATCAGCTAGAATTTTGATGTTGGTTTTCTTCACTAACGTTGAGATAAATACGCCAATCATAGAAAAAGCCCACAATACCACTAATCCTTGAATCGTGTTAAAGGTAATCGGAGTAGAGGCTGGATTTTTAAGTAATTTAATTCCCTGTGTAAATAAAATCAAGCAGATACTTAATAATAATACAAGTGAAATCTTAATATATTCATTAGACTGTTTCTTTTCCACGGCGTGATCCTCCTGTCAGTAAGTTGTACATGAAACGCTGCAATGGCACTGCAATAAATACCATCGTATAGGTTCCTAAAAAACTGGTCAACAATTGACTCGCAGCGGCATAGGCTGCGATCGTCGTTTCATTTTCAGGCATTAAAGCAATTAAAGAAGATGAAGCTGCCGTCATCATGCTGGCAGAGCCGACTCCTGAACTCATGGCTAACGCGCGATAATCAAAACCAAGCCCAGCCATGATCGGCGCAAAAATACTAAAGAAAATCGACCCGAATAATGTACCAATCAAATAAAGCGATAATACCCCGCGTCCTTCGGCAGAATCTAGTGTATACTTTTCAGAAATATACGCTAGCTCGCCTTCCCGACCTAGACCCAGAGTTGCACCGATAGCCTCCCGACGCAAGCCTAACATAAGCGCTACTGGCAAACCAATAAGAACCGTTCCCACGTTTCCCAATTCTTGGAATAAGAACACCCAGCCAACACTCAATATTTCCTTCAATCTTGGGGCTACATCCGCGCCATAACGTGCCATTAACGGCAGCATAATATACAATAAATACTTCGCTGAAAATTGAATATTGCCCTTTGAATAAATTTTAGCAACTAACCCTTTGCGAAGCACTGGTAATCCAAACAGCATCGCCAATAAAACAGAAAATACTAACGGTAAAACGGTAACAGTCGTATTTCCTAACGTAATGAATTGCATCCCGATCAATTCTGCGATCGTTACCACCGCCACCACAAAACCAACTAACCACACTAATTGCTTCTTCATACATTCCCTCCAATTGAATCAATTAATTCTTTATATTCTTTAAATGAACGACGATAGATTTTTTCCTCATCCAAGTTGCCAGACATTTCCATTAGCACCTCTGATAAAAATTCTGGGAAGGTCTCTAAAACAAATTCTGGATCGATCATTTTAAAATCATCTCCATGAATTGTTCCTTCAAATCCACCATAACTGATTTGGATACAAGGCATCATAAATGCTAAATCACCAATATCACCAGCTGCTGCAATCCCGCCACGATCATCAATAATGTCCGGAATCTTATCGAACTTCGCAAAGGTCCGCTCCACAAAACTATTTAGATAACGATCTTGAACAAATGGCAGGTAGCCCAGCTCCGTTTCAATCGTTACTTCGCCCTCCAAAGCATACGCACTTCCTTGTGCGGCACGATCTAGCTTTCGCGCTACTTCTGGCATGTATTCTAGTGTCTTACAGCGCAGGTCAGTTCCTACCGTAATGTGATTCGGAACAACATTTGTCGACATATCGCTCTCCATTACAATGGGGTTCACTCGAATCGATTCTGTATCCTTAAACTGTTGGCGACTTAACCCGATCGCTGTATTGAATAACGTCGATATACTGTAGGCATTAATACCTGAAAAAGGATCAAAGCCCGCATGAGCCGCTTTTCCAGAAAAATGATAACGCTTATACAGGAAGCCGGCTAAATCACAATTCACTTCGATCGTCGGCCGTTCGAAGACTTCCCCGATAGCATGGACACAAACACCAAAATCAACATCATCAAAAATCCCTAATGACATTGCTTCCGGTTTTCCCCCTAAGAACTGGATTTTACCAGCAGCTCGAAGCTCTTTACGATAATCCAAATCTAAATATTCTTCCGCCGGTACAAAGATAAAGCATAAATTAAAGTCTAATTTCTTATAGTTTCCAGTTTTAATGTAATGATCATACAAGGACAATGCGATTGCCACCTGAGTAAAATGCCCACAATTGTGAGCAGCCCCCGTCTGAGGATCTGCTTGAAAATGTGTCGGTGCATAAACCGCGTCTAACTCTGCAATAAATGCCATCGTTCGTTTTTTATCTGTTGATAAAAATGTTTTAATCCCTGTTTCTGAAAATTTAGACAATTCTATCGATGGATGAATTCGGGTCAACTCTTCGATTACTTTTTCAGATGTGCGATGTTCTTTATAGCCCAGTTCTGGATGTAAAAATAAATCTTCCGTAAATTCCTTCAATTGTTGATAATACTTAGCAAACGTCGTCATTTAACTCCCCCTTATTGTCATTCAAAAATGAATAGTTAAGAAACTAGTATAAATTGTCACTCTTTAAGCATAGAACGCCTATTTCATTCGAGTGCTTCATGAAACGAAATTTCTCGACTTGTTTATAATATCTTTTTAAAAAGAAAGAATCAAGAGCATTTTGCCAAAAACACGAACTATTTCGGCAATCACAACTCATAATGTTTATTTATTTGCCAAATAGATAATGTTTAAAATGATGTAATTTTCAAAACTCGTCCAAAAAACTTATTTATAAATTTGAAAACAGATAATTTTCAGCCGGTTTTTGAAACGAAATTTCTTTATAAATAAAAAAATTCCCCACCGCAATTATTTATCGCGGTGGAGAAAGGAAGAGCTATTTGTGATATGTTGCTGAAATTTCAGCGATTAACTCATTATCTTTTAAATCAGTAACCTGCTGGATCACTTCGGCTGCTGATTTCTCTTTTAGCAACCCTTGCAATTCAACACTTTGTTCATCGTTCGGATCATCGTATTTCAAAACCATTGCTACGACATCTACTAAATTATCGTATTCAAGTCCGCGCTCCTTCAATTCCCGAATCGGACGAATGAATCGTTCATCAAAGCCCAACTTACGAATCGGTGTCCGCGCCACACGACTGATACTATCTGAAATGTATTTATTTTCGAAACGACTAACGATCTTATCAATGTAAGCAAAATGCTTCTCTTTATCAAAATTCCATTTATTAATCAATAACTCTCCCGTTTCGCCAAGAACTGCACGTAATTTCTCTAGCACACGTTCATCGGCAATCGCTTCATCGATTGTTTGATACCCTGCATATGCTCCAGTATAAGCAACCGTCGCATGTCCAGTATTGACGGAGAATAACTTCCGTTCAATATAAGGTTCCAAATCCTCTACATATTCCACACCTTCTAGACGCAGCTCTTTGTTTTTACTTTGTGTCGCATCAATTACCCATTCACTGAAAGGTTCCACTGATACGAACAATGGATCATCGTGATGTTGGATTGGCACAATTCGATCGACTGCCGCATTGGGAAATCCGATGCATTGGTCTACAAAAGCCAGATCTTCTGCGGATAAAAAAGTTTGGACCTTTTCAAATAAAAATTGACTACCGCCAATCATATTTTCGCAGGCTACTACATCTAGAGCAGCTGTATTGCCTTCACTGCGACGTTTTTGAATCCCTTTAGCAATTAATTCTGCGATAAAGGGTAAGATATTGGGTCCAATCGCTGTCGTTACAATATCTGCTTTACTAACGGAATCAATCACAGCCTCTGGATTGGTTTGATTGTTCAAGCCGTCCACATTTGCGACATGAATTTCTTTTTGACTTTCATCTGCTAATTGAATCGTGTATTCGTTGCGTTCATTCAATGCATTGATAATTGTTTCATTGATATCAACAAAATCAATTGAAAAACCATTTTTTGCTAAAATTTCTCCAATAAATCCACGTCCAATATTTCCTGCGCCAAAGTGTGTTGCTTGCATCCTATTCTACCTCCTGAAGATAGCTAATGACTTCTTCTTTTGTTTTTGCATCTGCTAATTTAACGACATTTTCAACATCAGAACAAAAGATTGCGATCTTTTGCAAGATATCTAAATGCTCGTTTTCGATCCCAGCAATTCCAAATAGCACCATCGCTACGTCTTCTGTATCATCTTTCCCAAAGTGAACCCCCGTAGGAACCTGGATCACCGAAATACCGCTTTTCTTTACATAGCGCTTCGCTTCATCGGTTCCATGAGGGATCGCGATAAAGTTTCCCATATAAACAGAGACCAGCTTATTTCTTTCGATCATGGCATCAACATAGCCTTCTTCCACACAACCAGCATCCACTAACAACTGTCCGCTTGCACGGATCGCCTCTTCCTTGTTGGCAAATTCTTGGTCTAATAAAATCATTTCTGGCTGTAATTCCATTTTAAATTCCTCCCCGATTTTTAAAAGCTTGCGCTAGTTTTCTCGAATTTCTTTGACAAACAAAGAACTCAATAATTGATAGATAATCTCTTTATTGCCGAATTTGTAGATTTCAGTATTCAGATCACTTTCGATGACCGAACTGCTGATTTTTCCTAACAAACTTTGTTGGCTTTCTGGCATTGGATCGGGTGCTAACAGTAATAGTACCCGGGTTAAATCAATACTTTTTTTATCCATTCCTTGAATCAAGAACTTCCGATCTAAGTCATAAATGGTAAATAATGGTTCCTTGACATGTGCATCCGCACAATGAAATAAGGCAAAATTGGTTTTCGGCACACCAATCGGCGCCACCAAATATCGTTGAATCACTTTGTTCGTCACGATTTTGGCATCTGATACGATCGTACCTTGCATCTGATCAATAATCTCTTCTAAGGTCAGCTCAATTGTTTCTTTTGTGTTTATCTGTTTAACATCAAAGTTTTGTAATAGACTATTGGCGATTCGCATGGTCTCATAAATCTCATCAAAGGCTTCGCTAGGCTCTTGTTCCGGTTCATCTACATGTACATACGCCTTATCTGGGTGCAGCGTTTGGATATAGTCTTTGATTTCTTTAATTTCGTCATCCAATAATAAAGGTGAAATCACTTTGTACGGCAAATTAAATCCTGGTAAAAAGACCGTCGCTAGAATCAGATCATAGCTTTTATAATCCAATTGATTCATTTCAGAAATTTTTGCCACTTGCACTTTTTCAATCTCGTTTAAATACTTGTGAATTCGACTCTCTAATATTCGTGCTGTCCCAATCCCACTGGAACATAATACTAATGCAGATAGTGCTCGCCCACTAGGATGACGCTCCAGAGAAGTTGCGAAATGGATCACGACGTAACCTAATTCATCAGCAGTAAATTGATGATCCGGAAAAACAACCGCCAATTCTTTGATGATCGCTGCTGTCAATTCTTGATACTTATCACGAATTTTTTGTAATAACGGGTTGTTTGCTCCCTGAAGAACGGTCAAATTTCGTTTTAAAGCGGCCGACATATGGGCCGATAAATCATTGAAAAGCTGTTCATCTTTTCGAAAATCAATACCAGACGTTTCAGAAACCAAACGAATCAATTCTTTAATCTTATAGGAAAGCTCTACATCAAAACTGTCAATGAAAATATTTTGCGGCTTCTTATAATTTACCCCTTCTAATTGAAAGGCAAAGAAACGAACCTCCTGTGGCGGTATCGATTTTTTCAGCGTCGTTGCAACTTTAATCATGATTTGACTAGCAATCTGCATACTTTCAGGCTTTGCTTTTGTCTCCTGCTCAACTTCTACAAAACGCTCTTGAGACATACGATCAATCGATAGAGCCAATAAAATCAATACACGCTGTAGTTGATTGTCTGTAACCTGCTCAAACGACTGCTGAGAAATCTGCTCAAAAATTCTTCGAGCTAACAATAGACTTGATTGACTCAACAAATTCAAAAAGAAGTTATCCGTCGTTTTTTTCTTTTCATCTAGGGAATCAATGAATTGGAAAAAATCAAACTCACTAACACCGTTATAGATCAAATTACTTAATAACTGACGACGTTGCTTTTCACGACCGACAATTCGTATGCCGCGACCCTTGAGACGCTGCAGCTCTAATCGGTAATCAATCAAGCTTTTTTCTATTGTAGCTAAATCAGAAGTAATCGTCGCTGAACTTACTTTAAAATCAATCGCTAAGCCCTCAATCGTCGCTTCTTCATCCATTAACAATAAAGAACAAACAATTGCACTTTGCCGCTGAACGTTATCTGTAAATAGTTCTGCTTGTTTTTCGCCTAATTGCTGCTGCAAACGTTCTAAGTTTAAAGTTTCTCCCACAATTCGATAGCCTTCGCCACGAGGCTTGATAATCTGAATATCCTGTGACTTAATCGTCTTTTCTATACTTGAGATCTCTCGGTAAACCGTTCGTTTGCTAACCTGTAAAATATCTTGCAATTCTTCTGAAGTAATGCCATTTGGATAATCTAATAAAAGGGAAAGTATCTTTTTTTCGCGAATCGAAAAATACACAATATCTCCTCCAATAATGTCAAAAGGGTAAAAGCAGTGAGAATCCTCACTGCTTTAAGAGTAATACGATTCTGGATAAAAGACCACTTATTTCCTTAAATTTTGAATGACCTTGTCATATTTTTCAGAAGCAACTAGATCGTTTAATGGCACATGTGTAGCACTTGGTGCCTGTTGCTCTGCTTTAACTGTCTCTTCACTGTTTGTAATGATTAAAGCACTCGGCTTATCTTGTAAAACATTGATTAGTTCAACTGTTACAGGATAATCCATTCCGTTGTCTTTCAATAATTTTTTCAAAATCGTTGCACCCATATTGGCAGATCCTTTCACTTGATCATAACCAAAGACAATGTGATCGACTTTCGAGTAGTCTGCTAAACCTTGTACCACATCATCTGTCAGAGGCTTTTTTTCGCTGTCACCTGCTGCTGGTTCTGCGGATAAGCGTTCCACGATTTCATCATAGCGTGGAGAGTTCATGAAGTTTTCCACTTGAACGAAGGTTGCACTTGGTGCTTTTTGGCTTGCACGATCATGCAGTTCTTCTTGTGTCACGATCAAAGCATTCGGATCATCACTCAAGTTATTGATTGCCGAGTTAGAAACTGGTAATGATAATCCAGCTTTTTTCACTTTATCACGCAATACTGATGCACCCATTGCACTTGATCCCATACCAGCATCGCAAGCAAAGATGATTTTGTTAATGTTGCCAAACATTTCTTGATTGTCAGCTTTCATTGCACTTTGACCTTTGCTTTGTGCTTTTGCATCGGCAACTGCTGCTTGAGTCGCCGCTAAGTCTTCTTCTTCATTATGATCCGATTTAATAATAACCATAGCCACTAAGAACGAAACAACGCATCCTACAACAATCCCTGCTAAGTTAGCAAAAATCGCATCTGGCGGTGTCATAGCCATAACAGCAATGATCGAACCTGGTGATGCTGCTGCTCGTAAACCGGCACCTAATAATTGGAAAGTAAATGTTCCAGCAACCCCGCCTGCCATAACAGCTAGGAATAAAAGTGGTTTCATCATTACGTATGGGAAATAAATCTCATGAATCCCACCTAAAAATTGAATAATGATCGCGCCCGGTGCAGAAGATTTCGCCGCACCTTTTCCAAACAATGTGAAGGCTAATAAGATTCCTAAACCTGGTCCAGGATTTGCTTCTAATAAGAATAGGACTGATTTTCCAGCTTCTGCTGCTTGTTCAATACCTAGCGGAGTCAAAATTCCGTGGTTAATCGCATTGTTCAAGAATAAAATTTTTGCAGGTTCAATAAAAATATTTGCCAATGGTAACAAATGCATGTTGATAATTGACTCAACACCGGCTGCCATCAAATTGGTTAACGAGCCAACAACTGGGCCAATCGCATAATACCCAACAATTGCTAAAGCAAATCCAATCAAACCAGAAGAAAAGTTATTGACTAACATTTCAAATCCAGCCTTAATCTTTTCTTGGAAAGCGTCATCAAACTTCTTGATGCACCATCCACCCAAAGGTCCCATCATCATTGCACCGATAAACATCGGTACATCCGATCCTACGATAACCCCCATAGCTGCGATTGCCCCAACAACTGCACCACGTTGTCCATGTACCATGCTGCCGCCTGTATAAGCGATTAATAATGGCAATAAAAATTTCAGCATTGGATCAACCAGTGAAGCTAGCTGTTCATTTGGAATATACCCATCTGGAATAAATAAAGCAGTGATAACACCCCAAGCAATAAATCCGCCAATATTGGGCATAACCATTCCCGACAAATGACTTCCGAGACGCTGGACTTTTGCTTTTAGTCCACCCTTTTGTCCAGTAGCTTGCATTTCCATCTTCTTTTCCTCCTTAGAAATAATTATGAAATGATTTCGTTTACATATTTATCATATATCCATGAGTATCCGCTTTCAATCAAATGTAGATAGAGCTTTGGCACAGAAGTTTGTGCCAAAATTAAAAGCCGCTTATCTAATAGATAAACGACTTTGTCTTACTTATTAAATTTGTTTCGTACCCCACGTTTGATAACATCAAAAAATCCTAGTGATCGAACCATATGATCTGGATCTACGTATTCACGTATTGCTCTTAACACTTTTTTGGGTTCCTTTGATGCAAAAGAATAAGTGCCATTCTTTTTCGTTTGTATCGCGTAACGTGGAATCCATTTTCCCTTAAAAACAACAGAAGCAATAACGTAATCTACTTCTTCCCAAGGAATTTGAACAAACTTTCTTGCATCTCGATTATTGAAAAATTCAAATCCCTTATCACCAATCATAATCTTCCCATAATCTGCGACACCTAAGTACGAGGTAGCATCGATTGTCAAATCGACCTTTGTATTGATTGACTGAACCATAAGACCTACTCCATTTCCTTATATGTATCTATTGAATCATTATACTTTATTTTACTCTTATTAAGCAAAAAATGCTCGGGCAAGCCCGAGCATTTTTCATTAATGAGTGACTTTTTTACATAATACCTAATACGTGCAAGCCAACGCCTACTACGAACAAGCCAAGAATGATAACGATTGGAGAAACTTTTTTCTTCAATAACCACATGCAAAGCAATGTCAATAGTAATGCAGCAAGACCTGGAATTAATGAATCTAAGTTATCTTGTAAAGTAGTTACTTTAGAACTATCTAAAGCAAGACCAGAAGCTTGTTGAGAAAGAGCTTCTTTAATTCCTTGAGCACCAGCAGGTAATTTGTCCCATTCGATATAAGCACCTTTGTCTAACTTAACAGTAGAAACAACCGGTGTAAATTTCACGTTTACCCACCGTTGCACTAAAGCTCCTAAAACAAACATACCTAGAATGGATGCACCTTTAGTAACCTTTTGTAATAGACCACCTGAAAGGTCATCAGTGATTTTAGAACCAGCACGATAGCCAAATTCTTGTGTATACCACATGAATGCCCAACGAATAATATTCCAAGCAAGGAAGAAAATGATTGGTCCTAAAATGTTTCCAGCTAACGCTAATGAAGCACCTAGAGCACCTAACATCGGACGTACAGTAAACCAGAACACTGGGTCACCAACACCGGCTAAAGGTCCCATCATACCAACCTTAACCCCTTGGATTGCTACATCATCAACTGGAGCGCCATTTGCGCGTTCTTCTTCAAGCGCAAGAGTTACTCCGATGATTGGTGAAGCGATATATGGGTGTGTATTAAAGAATTCCAAGTGACGTTGCATTGCTAACGTACGGTCTTCTTTTGTTTTGTATAATTTTTTGATCGCTGGTAGCATTGCAAAACACCAACCACCATTTTGCATACGTTCGTAGTTCCAAGAACCTTGAATGAAGGTAGAACGCCATGCAACGGCTAAACGATCTCTTTTACTTAATTCGATTTTTTCTGCCATTTTATTTCTCCTCCTTCAAGATTAATAATCATTCAAAATATCGCCAAGCGGATCGCCAGTATTGCCTCCGCCACCATTAGAAGATCCACCAGAACTTTCTTGTAGGTTCAAGTAAATCAAAGCGAATGCAACTGCGATAACACCTAGTGCGATCAACGTTAATTCAGAAAGTGCTGCGATAGCAAAACCAATCGCGAAGAATGGCCATACTTCTTTTGTAGCCATCATGTTGATAACCATAGCGTAACCAACGGCAACGACCATACCACCACCGATAGCCATACCATCAGTTAACCAAGCAGGCATTGATTCTAAGAATCCACGTACAGTGTCAGCAGGAATTACTAATAATGCAGCTGAAGGAATCGCAATACGAACACCTTGCATACATACAGCGATAATATGCCACATTTCAACTTGACGCATATTTCCTTTTTCAGCTGCAGCATCCATAAAGTGAACGATTGGCACAGCTAATGTACGAACGATCATTGTTAAGAACAAACCAGCTACAGCTAAAGGAACAGCGATTGCGATAGCTGAAGAAACACCTTTAACTCCTTGACCACCTAAAACTAAAATAATTGCAGATGCAACAGATGCTAACGCAGCATCCGGTGCCACAGCAGCCCCGATGTTTGCCCAACCTAAGGCGATCATTTGAAGTGAGCCGCCTAACACGATCCCAGCTTCTAAATTACCGGTTACTAAACCAATTAATGTACATGCTACTAGCGGTTGATGGAATTGGAATTCATCCAAAATCCCTTCCATACCTGCTAGAAAGGCAACGATTACTACTAATACCATTGAAATACCAGACATTATAAGCCCTCCTATTTAAGTTAATTATCTTGCTTAAGCGTTTTTCAATTCATTTTTTGCTTTGTTAAGGATTTCATCCATGTTGTCTTTAGAATCATTAGGTACTTTACGTACATCAAACTTGATTCCTTTTGCTTTCAACTTCTCAAAAGTATCAACATCATCTTGTCCCATTGACAATACTTTGCTTACTACGACTTTCCCAACTGAGTGAGCCATTGATCCAACGTTGACTTCTTTGATATCAACGCCGCCTTCAACAGCACGCAATACATCTTGAGGATTTTCAAATAGTAACAACGCTTTTGTATTTCCGAAACGAGGGTCCTTTGAGATTTCAATCATTTTATCAACGGGGATAACGTTTGCCTTAACACCTGGAGGAGCAGCTTGTTCGATTAATCTCTTGCGAAGATCATCTTTAGCTACCGCATCTGAAACAACAATAATCCGGCTAGGACCTGTCGTTTTTGTCCACGCAGTTGCAACTTGACCATGAAGTAAACGAGAGTCTACACGAGCTAATACAAACTTGATATGACCATCACCTAATACAGTTCCTTCAGGGATAGCACCTGTTGGCTGTCCGCCTTCAGCCGCTACTGGAGCTGCTTCAACTGGTTCTAACTCCTCTGGACGAATTCTTACGCCTTCTTTTGCCGTTCCTGAAATATGAGCAGCAATTTCATGCGCCGTTTCCATTGAGAAACGTGAAGCGTATGCTTCAATAACCATCGGTAAGTTCATACCAGCAACGATTGCCCACGAATCTTTGTGTTCTTCAAACAGACTGTTAGCTTGATTGAAAGGCGTTCCACCCCAAAGATCAACTAAGAACAATACTTCATCTTGGTTTTCGAAAGAGGCGATTGCTTCTTCCATTTTTGCCTTGACGTCATCAGGTCCTTCACTCGGCATCAAAGTTACTGCTTTGACATTTTCTTGTTCTCCAAAGATCATCGCTCCGGATTGCAAGATACCATTAGCGAATTCACCATGACTGGCAATGATAATTCCTACCATCTTTATACCTCCTACTATTATTGTTACAGCTCAAAAATATAAATAAGTTCTTACAAAACCTGTAACCAAAATTAATTATTGCAGCATCTTCTCTTTTTTGATTAATTGCATCAGATCTGTTTTTCGATCTGTCGGCACTTGACGAATTTCTAATTCGATTCCTGCATTCATTAAATCAAGAAAAGACTCGACATCTTTACTATCCACAGAAATAAAATTAGTAATCATTTTCTTTCCTTCGCCAAATCGCATACCGCCAATATTGACTGATTTCAAATCAACACCTGCCTCAACGACCTCTACTACATCTTGCGGAGAAGCAAACAACAGCATGACCTTCATTCCATCAAACAATTGATCTTGATACACTTCAACCAGTTTTCTTTTTGTGACGACATTGGACTTGATTCCTGGTGGCGCGGCTTGTTTTAGGAGAAACTTACGCAACTCATCGTTCGCAACCTCATCACTAACTACTAAGATTCGCTCGATCCCTGTTGCTTTGGACCAAACTGTCGCTACCTGACCATGAATCAAACGATCATCGATCCGAGTGAGTCGAATATCCATTACCATCCCACCACCTCCTGCAAATTACAAGGCTCAGATGCTAAAAGACTTGCGCTACATTCTTTGAGTACAGTATTACATAGGCACTCACCTATAATAAAGCAAGTACCGTGCCAAAATACACTAATTAAAATTTCTTTATTTAACGCCTTTTCAACGATACACAAAAAAGGGATACAGTATACTGTATCCCTTTTTGTGTATTATTTATACGCTAATTTCTTCATTGTTCTTAAGCAATTGATAAATATAGTATCGTTCTGATGTTGGAATTGTGATACGTAATTGACTTTCTAACTCATTCAATCCACGATTCATTACTACATTATCTGTAACGTTCTGATAAATCCGTTTTGATTCCTCATCAATTTTCAATGGCTGCTGCAAGATTCCTCGTTCGATCGTTCCGGCCATGTGCATTACGAAATTTACCATTAATGCATATTCAGAAGAAACCCCATCATTAGTAATGATGGTTTTTGCTAAACGCCAAAGCGGATCGATCAGTTTATTCGGATTAATAAAAGTAAAGCTTTCCTCCATAAACTTGATACACAATTCCCGTGCTTTGTTTGCATCTAACACAACTTCTTCTTGTTCAGACAAATCATTTTCCAGCAATAGCTCATCTAAAATCTGATCAGCTTTTTGATTGATAAATTTCTCCATTGGAATATATGGAGCACCAACTTTCGGATCCATGATCCCTGTCGTGGCTAAAATCTTGTATTCTTCTTTAAAGATAGGCACCTTTGTTTTAATGTCTGCAACCGCTAAAGTCAATACGTCAATATGCTTCAAATTTCGTTGCTGCAACGGTCGTTCAATAATTTCCTTTAAGCGTTGAGCTGTTCCTTCGCCAGAAGCACAAATAGCTAAAATCGCTTGTTTTTCCTGCGGTTCTGCTTTTTCATTCATTACGTGACCATATCCTCGAAAGCCTTGTAAGGACTCATACAATTCATCTACTCCTGAACCTAATACGCTTGATTTCCGAGCAGCTTCGATAAGTAAAGGAGTTGTGACCATATCTAGCGTACAAACTTCGATTCCAGTATCTTTTTGAATTTCTTCATTAAATGTAGCTAATGATCCCATATCTACCATGATTAATACTCCGCTGCCCTCATCGATCTGAGTCACAGCTTCACGCATCTTTTCGTAAGCAACTCTTGGATGCATATCTAAGGGCATATCAACAGCAATAATATTCGTTACATCTAATAACTCACGAACGACTTGAGCCATTGAAGTAGCTGTACTATTCCCGTGAGCTGCCACGACTACACCGATTTTTCCTGAAGACTGATCTTCTCGTAAGGAAACAAGCAGAACAGTCAAATAGTATTCTTCACTGTCGGGAATATCCACTTGAAATTCTTTTTCAACTAAGCGACGAATTTCACGTGCTACTGCAAACTCTGTTGGATAATCCTTCGCCATTTCCCGAATATTGGCATTCGTCTCTCGCGTTTCTCCAACATGAATTTTTTTCAAGAAGGAAGAAATGTGAAGACTCATAGCATAAATAAAGTTTTGTTGGAAATGTGTATCTAAACGTTCACTAACTAAAGCGGCAATTTTGTTGCTGACATCGATCACATGCTTGTCAACAAACTCTGTCAGTCGAGTCTCCGTATCAAAAGTAAAGCCATGATCCTTATAAAATGATTTCAAATGAACATTAATATCCGTAGAAATAAAATGATTGATCGTTTCTTGATCCAAACCCTCTGTCTTTAGTAAAGCCGCTTTATCACCGATGATATCATATAAGTTATATGGCAATTCATAAGTGTCTGTTTTGATTAACTCATCGATCTCATTGGGGGTGACCACCATCTCTGGCTCAAGATATGGCGATACATCTGTTGATTTGATTCGATCAGCGGAAAGCTGTACCAATCCTGCTTTGATCCCTTCAGTCAGGTCATTTAGAGTAATATGAATCTCTTCTTGCATCATATGATTCATGAACCCGCGGGCGCAAATTAATTGTACATTGGACTTCAGCTGTCCGACATTCCCGTAAGAAACGCTGCCTAATAAAGCTTTCACAACATCTTCTGTCAAGGTGATTTTCCTTTGAATTCGATTAGCCTCCATTGCCACCATTACACGAACTAAGTCCAATTGTTCAGCCGCTGGCCGACTGCCAAATGCCGGCATTTGAATATTGATCGGAATACGTCGAACAAAGGTGTCTAATAATGCTGAATGGGGGTCTTCTGTTGTTGCTCCAACGATTCGAACATTCGCAAAACGATTTTTGCCTGTTTCACCAAGCCGGCTATAGGTTCCATGATCCATAAAATAGAAAATCATTTCTTGTCCTTCTGGCGGTAAACGGTGAATCTCATCTAAGAACAGCATGCCGCCATCGGCTTGCTGGATTAAACCATCTTTTTCTGTGTCTGCACCAGTGAAGGCGCCCTTTTCGTAACCAAATAAGTGACTCATCAACAATTCAGGATTATTTGCATAGTCGGCACAGTTGAAAACGACCAATTCGCGATCCGCTTCTACTACTCCTTCTGTCTGAGCAAACTGAAACATAGCATGGGCAAAAAAGGTTTTCCCCGAACCAGTTGGACCGGTAATCAAGCAATTCAATCCACGAGGTGGATACAATATTGCTGCTTTGGCTTGCTCTACTGCATTACGCATACTTCCAGTAGAGCCGATAATTTGAGTAAATACATTGCCGGTATTTTTATTTAGAATTTTCTTCTCCGGCGGCTCCACAACACGGGCGTGCGTCTGAGGGACTTCTGCGTCAAACGACGTTGCTGCTGATTGGTTCGAAACAAAATAGCGAACAGGTCTTCCTTCACTTTTGCTTAAATGACCATCCTTAACAAGAAGATTTAAATCTTTACTAGCATTTGTCCGTTGAATATCCAATGAATCCGCTACATCTTTCGTCGTTACATTTGCATTCTCTGAAACAAAGCGATAAATGCGGTCAATCCGTCGTTCCATTCAGTCACCTTCTTTATTAGTGTATTCTATATTATCAATCATCTATAGTTTTTATTAAAATGTCAAATATTTCGCTACAAAATAATACACTATATTTTTTGAAAATGAAAGTTTTTGGGATTTTCTCCCAATTAACCTTAAATATACTTAAGCTTTTTTACCTTTTTCTTTGGTATTATGTTTTCCGTGTCGTGTTTCTTCTATTATAATAGAAGATAACTTCGGTTCTTTTTCAAAACAAAAAAGAAAATTTATTTTTTACCAAAGCGTCTATTCGGGGAACTATTTTTCCATTTGCCAAGAAAGAGCCAAATTTTTATTGGATTTTGCCAGTCACTAAAAATCCGACTCGGTTAGTTTACTACTTCAATGTCACATGAATAATAAAAAATCTTACCTCAAAACGAGATAAGATTTTAACATACGCTCTTTGACCATTAACTCTTCCAAAGTGATTTTGAAAAAAGTAAAAGAATCGGGAAAATTTCCAGTCTGCCTGCCAGCATCGCAAAGGAAAGCGTCCACTTAGAAAAATCTGATAAAAAGCCAAAGTTTCCCGTTGGACCTACTGCCTTAAATCCAGGACCAACATTATTGATACAGGTTGCAACAGCAGAAAAGGTTGTTTGAAAATCAAGATTTTCCAAAGACAAAATAAGCAATGACGCTGCAAACACCAATAGATAGAGAACTAAATAAGAATAAACATTACTAATCGTTTTAGGCGCGATCGCCTCTCCTTCAAAATTCAAAGTCGTTACACTACGAGAATGGATCATTTTTTTCAACTCTTGGATAGCCTGTTTTGATAGCATAATGATCCGAGAAACCTTGATTCCACCACCGGTTGAGCCCGCACAAGCACCAATAAACATTAATAACAGCAAGATCGTTTGAGAAAACATTGGCCACTTGTCATAATTGGTTGTGGTAAAGCCTGTTGTGGTGATGATTGAAGCCACTTGAAACACCGCATAACGAAATGCTTTCAAATAAGACGGATACTGTGAAGCAATGTTGAGCGTAATCAAAAGAGTCGAACCTGCAATAATCGCTAAATAGCCTCGCAATTCTTCACTCTTCAGAACCGGAGCAATTTTTCCGATCAAAAAGAAATAAATCAGATTAAAATTGATTCCAAATAGAATCATGAAGACCGTAATAACGCCATCAATATACGCACTATTGTAAACTGCGATCCCTTCGTTAGACATGGAGAAGCCACCTGTTCCAGCAGTCGCAAACGAATTTAAAATACTGTCAAAAACTGGCATACCTCCCAGAATCAGCAAAATAATCTGCACTAAGGTCAACGCAGCATAGATCACATAAAGAATTCGTGCAGTCACTCGAACCTTAGAAACCAATTTACCAATAACAGGACCAGGCATCTCAGCTTTTAAGATGTGCATTGTGCGTCCAGAGGCCAGCGGAATGAAGGCGACAGTGAACACTAATATTCCCATACCACCAACCCAATGAGTAAAGCTTCGCCAGAATAGACTTGCATGGCTTAAGCCATCTAAATTAGATAAAATGGATGAGCCTGTCGTGGTAAAACCAGAAACAGTTTCAAAAAAAGCATCCGTAAAAGAAGGGATCTCTCCAGTAAGCATAAAAGGAAGGGCGCCAAAAACCGATAAAAGAACCCAGCTGACTCCAACAATGAAGAACCCTTCTCTAGCATAAATATTACGATTTTTCGGAAGCTTTCGACTCATTAATAACCCAACCAAGAAAACAAATACCGCTACGATCGCATAGGAAAGGCCGATGTGCTCTTGGTAGATGAAGGAGACTACTAACGGAAGAAGCAACAGAACCGCTTCGACCTTTAATAATTTTCCCAATGTGAATAGAACCATTTTTTTATTCATTATGATTCACCATTATTTCCTTACCAGATCATTTAAATTACAAATTTTCCGATTAGTTGTTATGACGACTAGATGATCCTTCAAGCGAATCTGGGTATCCCCCTTTGGAATCACAAAACCTCGTTCTCTTGAGATCGCCGCAATCAACGTATTATTTTTCAAATTAACCTCAGAAACTTTTTTATTTAAGAAGCAGGTTTGCGGTGTCACTACGAATTCCATCGCTTCCACCTCGTCATTGACTAAGCGATGAAGCGTTCTTACACCGCCGTCCTCGTCTTTATTGTTCTTTGCGCGTACAAAACGCAGAATATGTCCCGCGATAATATTCTTCGGCGAAATGATACTATCAATGTCTAATTGATCTAAGACGTCCATAAAATTCGTCCGAGTAACTTTTGCGACCGTTTTTTTGGCTTTCATTTGTTTGCCATATAAAGAAATCACGATGTTTTCTTCATCTAAACCAGTTAGAGCGACAAAAGCATCCACATTTTCGATTCCTTCTTCGATCAACACTTCCTCATCGCTGCCATCAGATTCGATGATCGTCACATCTGGGAGTTTTCTCGAAAGCTCTAAACAACGCTTCGGATTATTTTCAATAATTTTTACTTCGATTCCCTGCTCTACAAGTTGGCGCGACAAATAAAAGGCGATTCTTCCACCGCCGACGATAATCACTCGTTTTGTTTTTTGCTCAAATAAATTAATATCATGACAAAACCGAACTAAATCGCGATGTTGTCCCATCACATGGATGCGATCTCCTTGTTCAAGGACTGTATTGCCATCAGGAATGATCAGCACGTCTTTTCTGCGAACTGCGCAAATCAATACATTGGTTTTAGAAATCTTATACAAACGATTTAACGGCACATTGATCAATTTCGCATTTTCCCGTAAGCGGAACTCTGCCATCTCGATCTTACCGCCAACAAAGGTATCCACTTTAAACGCCGAAGGAAACAACAATATCCGACGAATTTCATTAGCAGCTTCCAGTTCTGGATTAATGATCATAGAAATCCCAAGCTGATCCCGCATAAAGGACCGCTGTTTTAAATAATCAGGGTTTCGAACACGAGCAATCGAATTTTTAGCCCCCATTTTTTTCGCCATTAAGCAAGCTAAAATGTTTAGCTCATCCGATTCTGTCACTGCAATAATGATGTCTGTATCATTAACGCCAGCCTCCAATAAAATATCATAAGAAGCTCCATTGCCTACAACGCCTAATACATCGTACTGATTGACGATTGCCTCGACCTTTTCAGCATGTAAATCAATGACAACTACATCATAATCATAGTCTTCATCAGATAAATGCTGAGTCAGCGCTTTGCCGACTTTTCCAGCACCCAAAACAATAATTTTCATTCTATCCTCCAGCTAAAAATTGATATTCTTATCCTCCATTCTAGCCTTTTCTACATAGGAAAACAACGGACTTTGCAAAAAGGATTTTTCCATAATTATTCAAAATAAAGCGATTTTTTGGTTTGTTCAAGAAAAAAACAAAACTATTATAAAATCCACACCATTTAAGGGAAAAAGTAAACAAAAATTTGCAAAAGGATACTTGTTTTTTCGACGAGCCTCTCCATCTGAATATAAAATAAAAAAGCACTCTAAGCAGAAATTACTACTTAAAATACTCTTTGCACATTAATCTACGCTATATTATCGCTGTGAGAAATGTAATGGCACCTAAAAAGATACCTGGTATATTCGCAACAATAATTGGATAATCTTTTTTCTTCTGCATCGTAGCATAGATGACCCAAAAGATACAGTTAATCATCGCTACTAAGGGTTGTATTGGATTACCTTTATTTCCATCTAAATTATTCATAATCTGTGGGGTATATGAAACATACATCATCACCGATAGAAACGAAGCGATCCTTCCAAAAATCAGTACTGTTCGATCCTTCTTATTCAATAAACACACCTCAAAACTTTTTTCATTAGTAAAATACTAACCCAAATAAAAAAAGAAGCGAAAAAAAAGCCCTAACCCTGTAATCAGGATTAGGACTTCAATACTCGATTAAGCTTCTTGAGCGACTGGGTATACAGACACTTGTTTTTTGTCGCGACCTTTACGTTCAAAACGTACCACGCCGTCAACTTTAGCAAACAATGTGTCATCGCCACCGATACCTACGTTTACACCAGGGAAAATTTTAGTACCACGTTGGCGATAAAGAATTGATCCACCAGTAACAGTTTGACCGTCAGCACGTTTAGCACCTAAACGTTTTGATTCTGAGTCACGTCCGTTAGAAGTTGACCCGCCACCTTTTTTGTGGGCGAATAATTGTAAGTTCATATTCAATAACATGAGCTGCACCTCCTATGATTTAGATTCTGTTTGGATCTCAATGAAATCCAAATATTCAGTTTCGATTGATTGCAAGCCTAATAATAAATGCTCCAGCAAAATTTGCGAGATATTCATCTGCTCTTGTGTCATGGAATCATCTTCCTTCAACGCTACATGAAGATAACCACCTTCAGCATCGTTGGTTTCGATATTCGGAGTGACACCTGCTAATGCATCCAAGCTATTTACTGTGCTGATGGCTAATGCGGAAACAGCGGAACAAACGATATCGCTACCGTAAGGACCGGCTTCAGCATGACCAGTCAAAGTAAATTCGCTGATTAGTCCTGCTTGATTTCGAGTGAATGTACCTTTGATCAACTTAGGCACCTTCTTTTTTATGCTTTGATTGAGTCAATGACAACTTTAGTGTAAGGTTGGCGATGACCTTGTTTACGGTGTGAATGTTTTTTAGGTTTGTATTTGAAAGTAACGACTTTCTTTTGTTTGCCGTGTTTTTCAACAGTTCCTTCAACAGTTGCACCTTCAACGATAGGAGCTCCTACTTTCGTAGATTCGCCGCCTACTAAAACTACTTGGTCGAAGACAACTTTTTCGCCAGCTTCAACGTCTAATTTTTCAATGTAGACTGCTTGACCTTCTTCAACTTTGATTTGTTTACCGCCAGTTTTGATGATTGCGTACATGCTTGTGGCACCTCCTTATAATAAATACTTAGACTCGCCATCCCAAGTGACCGAAGTTCTTAATAACTTGTTCTGTGCGGTTGTAGCTGTGAGTTCCACAATTACAACATTCATAGTTTACTAAAAAAGATAGGTCAAGTCAATGATTAATTATTGACGCATGCCTTGGTTTTTTCTACTATTAGGAGGATGACAAAGTGAGGCGAAGTAAATGGACTATCCAAATAGTTTGGTCACGTTCGTTGAAGAACGTTCAAAAGGATTTCAGCTTGAAGGCTTTATCGCCGGACAAGGACCGCTCCACCCGAAGTTGATGTTGGTTGGTGAAGCCCCCGGTCGTAAAGAAGTAGTAAATCACATTCCCTTTTCTGGTGCAGCGGGAAAAGAATTAATCCAAGTGATGGCGTCAATCGGGCTTACTCGAGAAAACACATATATCACCAGCGCAGTTAGAAGTCGTCCCTATAAAGTCGTGCAACGTTTAAACAAACGGACACAAGAAAACGAAATTGTTTATCCCAATCGAACACCAAATAAAAAAGAAATCCTAGCACATGCACCAATTCTGGATTATGAATTGGAAATAATTCAGCCAAAAATCATCGCGACTTTAGGCAATATTGGACTACAGCGCTTACTAGGACCAAAGTGGCAGATCAGCGAACGACACGGGGAAATTTACCATGGTCCTGTGTTAGAGCTGAACCGAGAACAGAATAACTATCAACCAACCAAAAAAGAATATACAGTCATCCCGCTTTTTCATCCGGCAGCGATTTTCTATAATCGTTCACTGAAAGAAAAAATAGCGACCGACTGGTTAAACATCGGAAAACTACTAGAGAAAGAGGAAATATAATGCGCAATGAAATGATGTACCGCCCAATTATTAATGAAGATATCCTGCACTATCTGCGAACAGAACAAAAACAACTGACTGGATCACTAGGCGAATTAGAAGAACTGGCTCATGAAAATGGCGTACCTGTAATCCCACATGAAACGGTAGTCTTCCTGCAATTTTTATTAAAACAAAAACAGCCAAAAAATGTCTTAGAGATTGGTACCGCTATTGGTTTTTCAGCTAGTTTGATGGCGGAAACCCTTGGCGAAGACGCAAAAATAACGACCATCGATCGTTTCCCTGTCATGATCGAAAAAGCAAAGAAAAATTTTGAAAAACTTGGTTTAACTGATCAAGTCACTCTATTAGAAGGAGATGCGGCAGATTTACTCAGCAGTCTAGAAGGTCCTTACGATTTTATTTTCATGGATAGCGCGAAATCAAAATACATCACCTTCTTGCCGGAATGTCTGCGTTTATTATCAGACGATGGGGTGTTGATGGTAGATGATGTTTTCCAAGCAGGCACGGTGCTGCAGCCGATCGAAGAGATTCCACGTAAAAATCGTTCGATCCATCGGCATTTAAATGAATTCTTAGAGGAAATTACTAAATCATCAGAGCTTACTTCCACCCTACTACCTTTAGGTGATGGCGTAGCACTGATTTCTAAAAATAAATAGATGTATGGCGGAAATTTGAATCTTTTTTGAATTTCCGTCTTTTTTACTTGTACCTGAGAAAAATCGGCGTACACTAGGAAACTGAAATGGAGGAATTGCCTATGAAAAACAAAAAAATCGGGAGCATCCTAGCAATTTTAGTCGTATGCATCCTCGGAATACTCCTTTTCGAAGCAAAAGATCATGTACACGCAATAAAGAATGGGGACACCTCTTTAGCGATTCCAGCACCAGTGATTATGGTTCCGGGAACCAATGGGGATGTTGATCGCTTCGATAGTTTGGTTGATTCATTAAAACAAACGGAAAAAGGTGTGGAGGAAGTAAAAATTACGGTAAATAAAGATGATTCTATCACCTCTTCAGGCCATTTTACGAAAGAGACAAAACGGCCCATTATCGCCGTCGCCTTTGAAGATGGTTCAGATCCCTCATTACCGAAACAATCTCGTTGGTTTCAACAGGCTTTAGCGTATGCCGAAAAAAAATATACGTTTAACACTTATGATTACTTAGGCTATTCAAACGGCGGATTGATCATTACCGGTTATTTGGAGAATGAACAAAAAAGCGATGATCCTGCCCTCTATCATTTGATTACACTAGGTACACCTTATAATGATACCTCTTGGGAATACAATGACAACAGCAACTCATTCACCAAACCAAAGGCCAAAAGTGAATTACTGAATTATTATTTGAAAAACAAAAAGAATATTCCTAAAAACATCACCGTTTATAATATTGCCGGTAACGTTGATCATCAGAACACGGACACCACTGTGCCGCTAACGAGCGTCTTGGCTGGCCGTCTGATTTATGGAAATAGTGAAAAATATAAGGAAATAATTGTCGAGGAACAAGCAGATCACGGATCACTCATCGAAAATCCTAAAACATTGAAACTGATCAAGGAATATCTTTTCGAATCAGTAAAATAACGAATTAGGTTGACAAGCAAAGGTAGTTTTTCTATAATAGTTCTTGTTGCAAAACTACTGTCACAGTAGCTCAGCTGGATAGAGCATCCGCCTTCTAAGCGGACGACTGTCCATGCGCCTAAACTACCATTGTTCCAGTAGCTCAGCTGGATAGAGCACTCGCCTTCTAAGCGAGCGGTCGGGGGTTCGAATCCCTCCTGGAACGTTCTAAGCGTTGATACATCAACGTTTTGACAATTTAACGAGGAGTTAGCAAGAGGAAATTTTTGCTACCACTTGTCTCAAAATGATCTGTTAGTTGACCTCGAAATCTGCTAACAGATTTTTTATTTTCTCGAAAAATCATCAAAAAACCTCGTTTTTGCTAATACTTTTGCTAACACTCTTTTTTTCAAATTCCTAAACTTTTAATCCTTCTAAATCCGTTTCACTCACTTCGCCATCCAAAGACAACAATTTTTCTTTAACATCAGCAGGCAATGATTGAATGATACTCATTATTTTAAGATTTTGATCAAGTTCATTTTTTTCAGCAAGATCACTTTCATAAAAAGATTGATTCATTTTTTCTGCATTGTGCCTGCGATCTTCATCAATGATATGAGTATAAACTTCTGTAACCATATCAGCCTTAGAATGTCCTGTATCACCTTGTACACTCTTTATATCGCCATTGGTCATTTTAAGCTTGTAATTCGTGCTTAAATGGCGCAGACTATGGAATTCAACCTTTGGCAAATCAAACTCCGTACAGAGCTTTCTAAGCCGCTTCCCAATTATTTTGTTTTCAACTGGACTACCATCTTCATGAGAAATGACTAACTTATGATTGTGATACTCTGATCCAAAAAATTTCTTCAATGACTTTTGTTTTTCTTTGTGTTGAACCAACATTTTTGCAACAGTTCTGGGTAACCAAACAGTTCTACGACTAGAATCAGTTTTAGGTGTCATTAAAACTAGGCTAGTTTTATTCTTCTTATTAGAAGGAAACACCTTGATAATATCTTTTTCACGTAATTGCTTGATTGCATTTTTAGATACTCTTGACAGTTGCTTTTCAACAGTTAGCCTAGCAGTTCCATTTTCAATTGATTGTTCATCAATAATAAGGTTACTCCAAGTTAATCCAAGAATTTCTCCAATTCTAAGAGAACAAGCAAAAGCCAAATGCATACACAATCTTAAAAGATCGTCCTCAGTCTTCTCAATAGCTAGTTTGAATGTATCAATTTCCCAAACTCTTCTTTCATATTTAGGAATCTTAGGTAATACGGCCATTTTAGCTGGATTTGTTGAAGTAGGTGGGAGGTATTCCCATGCGATAGCTTGATTAAGCGCAGAACGAATCAAATCATGAATTTTCTTGATATTTGCAGGCTGCAATGTTTTTCTATTCGTAGGTCGATTACCAGTAGCTTCTTCAACATCTAAAAGCTCATGATAGAACTTAGATAATTTTCGAGTTGATAGTTCATCAAGTTTTATATCCCCGATTAAAGGATTAATATAATTATTGATCAAAGCTTTCTTGTTTCTATACGTTGTAACTGACCAATTAGCTTGTCCATAAATATCAACATATATCCTAATAAAATCGCTTAAAGAAATTCTTTCACTTGTTTCAGTATCAGTATTCTGAGTACCCTCAGCAAATTCTTTTTCATCAGGAACTAGAACTGATCCATGCACTGATTGATAGTATTCGATGAACCTCTTACGTTTGTTCGCTTCTGATTTTGAAGAGAATGAATCCCACTTCTGTTTACGTTTCTTTTCCTCGTTGATATAACTATAAACTACAACTAACTTTTTATTTCTCGGTATGATTGATGCCATTAAAAATCTCTCCTAGATAGATAATTAAGCATCAGCAAAGTTGTTCAACCATTGATCGAAAGATTTTTTTGAAATACGTATAATTTTCCCAATCCTTACATGTCTGAAAAGATTTTCATGAACCAAAGAATATGCAGTTTTATTACTAATGTCCAGAATTTGGGCAATCTCATTAATAGAGTATGTTTCTTTTGTTGCACTATTTTGATTTTCTATTTTAATCCCTCCAATGGCAAATAATAGAATGTAGTAGCATTACCATTATATCAATATTTACAGTGTTAATCAGCAGGTAATCATATCTTTAAATCCCTTCTTAATACAATAAGCAATAAAACAAGGTGAATCATTTTTCTCAGGATATACTCGTTTGTTTCACTTACATACAATTTTTTAAACACTTTTAAACCGCTCTAGGTAAAGCGCATAGGTTTTCACCTCTCCTCAGTCTACGGGAGCCTTGCGGAAGCATCTTGGTTTCTATCATCATCGTTGCATCTTAATTACCTAAATCAAGTCTTGTGTTAGCTAGTATTCGCTCTTTAAAGTCATGGCGTAACTACACAATAGCTCAAATGATAGTTCATGTAATTTAAAAGTATAGTATTCAATTTTCAAGGAACAAGAGGCATTATTTTCGCCTTCACTAAATAAATAGACGAAAGCAAATATTTTGAAACCAAAAGTTTCTAAATATTTGCTTCAATGAATTACTTGTCTAAATATTTTTCTATTTCAAATGTCTGGACTGCAAGGATGAATTGCATTGATAGTTCTTGAAAGCAATCTTGATTCATTATTTTTAATGGATCAATCGAATTTTTTATAAGTAAAGGCTTAAACGATTCATATAGAGCTGTCATTGCATCTTCATCACCAGATTTAGCTTTTTTTATCAATGGAACTAGATTGTTTGTCATTAAATCACTCCGATCAAAGAAATACATGTAACATACTTCTTGGCGGAGACTTGTTCCGTAATTCACAAGTTAAGTGTAATAAATGCTTTTCAGTTTATTCAAAATCTTTCTCTTTTTCTTCGAAATCATTTGACTACTAACCGAAAAATTTTTCCCAATATCCATATCTGATCGTTCATTCAAAAATTTCTCGCGGATTATCTGTTTTTCAAAAAAATCAAGAGAGTTTAATCCTTCAAAAATTAATTCTTGAAATGTTATTTTTTCTTCAATATTTCCATAAAAACAACTCATTGAGTTCCAATCATTTTCAGTCTTTTCTTTCACGCTATCAATGTTCTCAATCAATTCCTGATTTTCGTGAAAAAGAATTTTATTATATTTATGATAAAATGCTTTTGCCTTTCTTTCTATTGCTATAGTAATATAACGAATGAATATATATGTTATCTCCAATTCAGTCATTGGATCCCCTCCCTTCTCGATTCGTAGGTAATTTATATTGCCAGTATCCACGATGAGCTTTTTGAATTGGTAAAGACTGTACATTTTTCATTTTAGGGAGAATGATATTAGTTAAGTTCTTTAGAGATATGGAAAGTTCATATTCACTTGTTAGTTTTTCTAATTTTTTTATATTTTCCAAGGAAATAGTGGATCGCTTAAGATTTGAAACAATATTTTTTGAAACTCTATTAAACGAGTTAAAATGTGTTGTCTTATTGTTTCTATAATAATTCTGATATTGAACCTTTTCATTTTCCAATGCGCATAGCCTTACTTCTTTAATTTGAGCAAATCTATCCCCATCTTTCTCAAGTTTCTCCATTCTCATTTTTATATCAAAATATTGTTTGGATAGTTCCCACCTTTCTGATACTATTTCTTGCACTAGTTGATAAAGCACATTTTTATCTTCATAAATAAACATAAAGAATCCCTCCTACTAAATAAATAGGAGGGGCATCACTTTTTGAAACCAATATATCCATTTTTTTGAATTTTTTTGTGAATCAAAATTGCATATTGATAATCTTTTCTTCACAGATATTCAATCAGCTTTTCCTTCGGGATTTTACTGAATATTTAATAATTCTAACTTTATTATCAAATAATTCTTTTTCGATTGCTTCTATATTCTTAAAATAGTTTATTATTCTTTCATTTTTAGAGATTCTTTCAAATATCGAAACGGACTTTCTGATCACTCTTACTCCTCATTTCCAATAAAGGAACTACATTTATATATATGATCAAGGACCGCACAACAACGTTGAGGCACAATTATTAATAAGCTAATTCATTATTTTAGATTTCTTTCTTTGCTAATGCTAGACAGCCAATGACTCCTGCATTGTTTTTCAGAGAAGGGGTTACAATATAATTTTTCATTGCTGGAGTTCTTACATAGTCCTTCATTAAAGAATGAAAAGCTACACGAACTCGTTCTACCATGTGAGATTGCTGCATCACACCACCACCTAATATAATGACATCAGGAGAGAGTATCAGTGTAGTATTGTAGACGCATTGGGCAATGTAAAAAGCCTCACTTTCCCAAACAGTATCAGTCTCAGAAATATCCTGCCCTTTTCGACCTGTTCTTGCTTCAATTGCTGGACCCGCCGCCATTCCTTCTAAACAATTTTTGTGAAATGGACAATTTCCTTGGAAAGAATCTTCGTCGTGTGGAACTACAAGCATATGCCCCATTTCAGGGTGACTAAAACCCTCGATGAATTCTCCTTTTTGAATTGCTCCTCCACCAATACCAGTTCCAATAGTGTAATACACAACACTATTTTTTCCTCGCCCTTCTCCGCAAACATACTCCCCATATGCTGCAGCATTTACGTCTGTAGTCCAAGCAATAGGAACATCAAAGTGTTTCTTCAAACTCCCTACAAAATCAAAATCTTGCCAACCAGGTTTGGGAGTAGAGGTGATATAGCCATAGGTTGACGAATCTTGTTGAACATCAATTGGCCCAAAAGAACCAACACCGATACTTTCAAGTTCTGTTTGATAATCATTAAAAAAGGAGATTACCAGATTCATCGTTTCTTCAGGAGTAGTTGTAGGAAAACTGACTCGTTTTTCAATGTTTAAATTCTTATCTCCAATAGCACAAACAAACTTTGTCCCACCTGCTTCAATTGCACCAAAAACCATATTTTTATCCCTCCATTTTGAGTGAATAATTTTCTAGTTGCTCTATGATTAATAAATCTTCTGATTTGATAACAAATAGTTCATCGCTATTCGTTGGATACACTCGGTTTGTTACAACATATTCTCCTTCATTAATAAATAGTTCTAGCGCATTTGTATCCAGAATCAGACGAACAAGAAGCTTTCCATCATTCACACTTAATGGAGCGACAGAATTATCTTTGTTCCCCACTCCTGAAAGCTCTCTATCTACCAAAACCGTCATCTGCTTCAAGTCAAAATGAATCCTTGTTTTTTCTTTCATGTCTTTTGAACATTTTACAAAAATGTCAAAGGCTTCTGCCTTAGATTTTTCCATATCGATGGTAAGTAATACGTCCGAAGCGCTCGTTAGTGAAGTATTGAAACTTGATTTAGAATCTATTTGAAGATCTTCCACAAGCTCTGAATCTACACGATAATCGTTCAATTCTACGATTGGGTATTGGTAAAGTTTGTTCTTCTTAATTGTTAACTCCCGTGCAATTGTCATCGCTCCGGCCCAGCCATCATTCTTTTCAGGCATTTCAGCAAACCAGATGTTCATCCAAGCAATCATTATCCTTCTGTTTTTTCCATCAGTAAATGTTTGTGGTGCATAAAAATCCTTGCCATAGTCTAAAGTGAAGAAGTCTTTTTGTTCAAATTTACATGTATCGTAGTCAAAATTTCCCAATAAGTAATACGGACTACTATTTTTAGTTCCAAACATCGGAGATATAATCAAAATATCTTGTTCATCAAGTGTAAATAGATCTGGGCACTCCCACATATCTCCTTGCTGTCCGTTACTTTCAGTCGCGATGCCTCGATAATCCCAATCCTTCAAATCTAGGGAGCTATAGATTGCAGCCTTTCCTTTTCCATCCTTCTTTGTCCCTATGATGGCATAATACATCTCATCCTTTTTCCATATCTTAGGATCGCGAAAATCTTCGGTCGCTTCGTTTGGAAATGTAGGAATTGCTGGGTTATTTGAAGATTTTGAAAAACTTCTTCCATCTTTCGAAAAAGCAATATTCTGCGTCTGACGCGGCGTTCTACCATCAACATTTCCTGTATACATTAAGACTAGTTGATCCTCTACCGAAATCGCACTACCTGAAAAACAACCATGTCCTTGTTCAACACTGGAATAGTCGTATTCTTCTGATGGAGCAAGAGCAACAGGAAGATATTCCCATTTAATTCCATCGCTACTTTTAGAATGTCCCCAATGCATCGGTCCCCACTCAACATCATAAGGATAGAATTGGAAAAACAAATGATATTCACCTTGATGGAAAACTAAACCATTAGGATCATTCATCCAACCTAGTGGTGTCATAAAGTGCATTTTCAATCTAGATTTTTTTCCCTGTACACTTGCTCCGTTCTCTTTAATATAGTCATTTGCTTTTTTTAACTCATTTTCATGATTTAATGTTTTTTCGTTTTTCATCCTGTCATCCTTTCGTTGTGTTTCTAAAAAGTTTGATAGCTACAAAAATAGCAACTATCAAACTTTTATTATTTATAGTGTATTTTTTACCCGTCGAATATCCTCTAAATTCTCCTTCATCGCTTGGTGGGTCTTTTTATATTTTAACTTCATTTGTTTTTCTTTTTCCGACCGATAATAGTCTTCTCGCGCTTTTGCATCAGCAAAGGCTTGTTCTTGTTCAACTGTTAATGCTGGCGTCTCTTTCTGTACTGGTTTTGATAATGTCGCGACAATCGGAAGTCGCTCTTCTACTGGCAAAATATCTAGAGTTGGTGATGGAATAGTTTGATACCAATAGGCTGTGGAAGACCAGTCATCTGATAAATGATTCGCATGACCATGTTCAATAGTTACTTTTATTTTTTCTGAAAAATGGATTGGATCAGCAATATGGAATCTATAGGCAACAGTATAGCCAGGCATATCTCCTTCATGAATAATCGTTCCATTATATAGAAAGTGATTCTTCTGCATTCCCCAAGCAAAACTAAAATAATCTTCTGTACCTGTTCCATTAATACTTGGCATTTCCTCCCCATCAATAAAAATCATGTCATCACCTTCACCCCACCAGCTACCTTGGAAATGGTTGACTGATAAGTTACACCCTACATAATGACCTTTTCCTTCGGTTTCCAATAAAACATAATTATCTTCACCAGATAAATTACTAATGGCTTGAACGTCAGGACTATTGGTTTGCAGCCCATTTCCCCAGCCATTATTCGGATTATTTCTTTTCCAATTAGCATGAAAATAAACTGTCTCTTCTGGAAGTTCTTCTTTATACAACTCATAATCAACATAAAAATACAAAGCAAATGGCAATTCATTTTCATTAATAATTTCGATTTTCGCTTTTTTATTAAATGGCATAGGGAAAAAGCAATTCAAAGCACATGGAGCTCCGAACTTTCCAGCCTCTTCAGGTTTTACCGATACATTAAAAGGCATGGATTCAAAATTACCTGGCAATGAATGTCCTACACAGAAGAAATCACCTAATGGTGCTAAAACACTTGGAGTATCTTGATCATCCCAAGTAATTTTGATCAAAGCTTTTCTATAGTAAAACGGGTCTTGTTCCTCCCAGGTAATCCCTAAAGCATTATGGATCTCATTTGCTGGAGCAACATTGCTTCCTAAAACAGGATCAACAATACTTGGGCCCATAATTTTTCTACAAAAAGAGGTCATCCAAATGTGAGTAATACATCCTGGACCATCGATTTCCCCTAATGTAATAGATTCACCTGGAGGAATCATCCAATAGTCTTGATTTTTTCCACTGTGATCGTAACTAGAGACTCTTGCAGATCGCGCCTCCGCTGTTTTTGTTAAAGCTTGCATGTTTCCATTTGAATAATTGTTCATCATAAATTCCTCGCTTAGTTTAAAATTTTTATCCTTTAACTGCTCCAGCAGTCATTCCTTTGATAATTTTCTTCTGGAAAATTGCGTAGAAAGTCAATTGTGGGATAATTAGTAAAATACTTGCTGCGACAATTCCACCATAATCGATATTGTATCGCCCTTTAAATTCTGAAATTGCCAATGGAATAGTCATTTTTGAGCTATCACTAATTAAAGTTGCTGCAAATGGATATTCATTCCAAATGTATAGAATATTAAAAATAAAGATAGTTACAACTACTGGTTTAACTACTGGAAAAACAACTTTCCAACATAACTCAAATAAATTACAGCCATCCAGCAATGCAGCTTCTTCCAACTCACTTGGAAACTCCTTTAAAAAACCAGTGAATAGTAACGTATTAAACCCGATTGATGTTGCGATATAAGGTAAAATCAAAGATAGATACGTATTTTCAATCCCAGCAGCTATCGTCAACCGATAAACCGGAAACAATAGAATAAATGGCGGAATTGCTTGCCCACTTATGAATAATAGGTATAAGGCTTGACTGATCTTTTTTTTCTTAAAGACAAATCTGCTTAAAGCAAACGAACTCATGTACGTGATGATCATTTCAAAAAAGATCGCTACAACGGCAATAATAAATGTATTCTTATAAATCAACTTGAAATCTAAGGTTTCAAATGCCCGATTAAAATTCGATAAATCTAATGATTTAGGTAGTGAAAGGGTGTCTGTTAAAATGGCTGAACTGTCCTTAAATGAAAGTAATATCATCCAAAGAAATGGAACCATAATAATTAATGTAATTAAATAAGTAATACCACTTAAAAAAATATTTTTATCTTTTTTGGTATCCATTAGTTACTATTCAACTCCTTTTCTCTAAATTTCTTTACTATTGTAAATACTCCAAAAATCATTCCGGCACACGTAAAGGTAACTATTAATGTCATGACTGCAATGGACATACCATATCCATATTCGCCTGATGTAAATGTCATTCCGTACATATAGGTGACGAGGACCTCAGATAAATGATTGGGGCCACCATTGGTCAGCTGTAGGACCGTCTCGAATATCTTGAAAACCAAGGTAATAACCAAGATCAAATTCATCTTGAATGTCTCATTTAGCATGGGAATTGTAATGTTTACTACTTTCTGAAAACCTGTTGCACCATCAATATCTGCTGCCTCATATAGTTCCTCGGGTATTAAGGTCAAACCAGCTAAAAAGATTGTTGCTATATACCCCAATGACTGCCAACTTTGAACGATTGCAACTGAAAATGGCGTCAGTTTGTCTCCTCCAATCCATTCTAATGCAAGACTGGACAAACCAGCTTTGTCTAATAGAACGTTGATAAGCCCAATTTTCGGATCTAAAATGAAGACCCAGATCAATCCGACCATGATAGGTGCTACGATCGATGGTGCATAGTTGATTGCCCGGACAAGTGTTAGCCCTTTCATATTCCGATTCATTAGCAGGGATAACAGAAAAGCTCCCGGAATTAAAATCAAAATGGTGACTAGCAAGACAATGATTGTATTTTTTAAGGCAATAATGAAAATTGGGTCTTTAAATAATCTCAGATAATTTGAAATACCAACGAATTGAGGCTGCCCTATACCTGAAAATTTTGTAAAACTATAATATGCAGCAATAAATATAGGCGCAATAATATAAACTAAGTAAAGCAACAATGTAGGCAGTATCAGAATGACTTTATTACGGGTTGAACTATACCATTTCATAACAAATCACCTCTATACTTTATTTTGTATCGTCTATTCTATTCTGTACAACCTTTGCAGCTTCTTCAGGAGTATAGTTACCTACAATAACACCGTAAATACTGTCATACATTGCATTCCCAATTGATTCAGATACAACTAAATCAGGTTGATTTTCTTGGCTTGTCCATTTAGAATCCTCCATATTATTGATAATGTCTGCAAATACAGGAGATTCCTTTTCATCTACTTCAACAGAGATGTTAGTCATTGGAGGAATTTTATTATCAACCATAATTTGAATACCTTCTTGACCATAGTAAAATGCTAAAAATTTCTCGATGGCAGCTTTTTTATCTTTATCTTCAAAAGCAGCCTTGCTCACTACCAATGGAGCGGATGGAACGATAGAACTTAAGTATTGATTGCCAACGCCATCATTAAAAGTAGGCCCCCACCAAAAACCAACATCACTACCAACATCACTAGACTCAATCTTTTGTGCATCCCAAGAGCCAGAATCCAACATTGCTGATTTTCCAGTAGTAAACTGTTCAACTGCTTGGAAATAGGATTGTGTACTCACATTTTTAGGAAATGCTCCCGCATCACGAAGCTCGGCAATCTTTTCATAATAGTGAATGAAATCTTTATTATTGTACTTTTCTTTACCAGCTAAAATATCATCCACCTTATCTAAATACCCATAGCGTGATAGCATAATGAGAAAAGCCCAAACAGAATAACTATCTTTTGCACCTTTAGAGATCGTCACAATATCCTTTTCATCAAGTGTTTTCGCTATTTTCATCAAGTCTTCAAAGGTTTCTGGTTTTTCAAATCCATTGTCAGATAAAACTTTCTTATTGTAGTACAAACCTGTTACTAAAGGTTGATAAGGCATTCCATATTGATTCTTACCATCCTTGAACGGATCGATCATATTCTCACGCCCATCAAATGAATCCTTAATGTCTTTGTTATCTTTCAAAAAATCAGATAAATCAGCTAATACTCCAGCTTCCTGAAGCTCTTTAGCCGAAGCTGGTAACATCCAAAAAATATCTGGAAGCTTATCAGATTGAGACCGCATTTTCATATTTTTAACATGTTCTGATTGCTCTTTGCCCTCCAAATTGATATCAATTTCCGGATTTTCCTTTTTAAATGCTTCAACAACTGCATTAAAAGCTGGTTCTTGATCTGCTGGATTAGCAACATGGATAGCAAAATCAATGGTCGTTTTACCATCTTCTTTAGCTGAATCGCCTCCCTTATTGCCACATGCTGCTAAAGTTAATAGGACTGTTAATGCAAAACCAATACTAATCAATTTCCGTTTCATTTTTTTCACCTCATAATGATTTTCTTTCGATAATTTTTGATGGTATCTCTACTCTTTTCGTTGCATGTTCTTGATTGTTTATACTATCCAAAATTAATTTTGCTGATTCTCTTCCCATCTCAAATGCTGGTTGTCTGATTGCGGTCAAGGGTGTTTGGGCTATTTCCATCCAAGAATAGTCATCGTAAACTGCTATCCCCACGTCAGTGGGAATTGAAATTCCATGATCAATTAGATACTTGATAGTCCCCATAGCTATCGTATTATTTCCAAATAAGATGGCAGATCTTTTTTCTTCAAATGAAGCTACTACCTCCTTTCCTATTCTATATCCCGCTTCAAAAGATGAAATTGTTTCAAACCTTTTTGGTTCTTTATTTCCATTGAGTTTATAGAAAATTTTTTCATATGCCGTATTTCGTTCAATCGTAGATGAAACGTCTGTTGGGCCTGAGATAAAAATGATATCTTCATATCCACGATCCACAATACCTTCTAATAACTCCAGTGTTACTGAATAGTTATTTGTATAAACAACATCATATCGTTCTAAATCGTTTGGTTTCCTATCAACGAAAACAATTGGCAATGTCGTATTTGATGCGATCTGATCAATATTCTTTAATAGTCCTGAAGTGGGGGCAATTATTATCCCATCCACATATTCGATCATACTAGAATTGAACAATTCTAAACGACTCTGTTCCTCGGTTACTCTTTCATGAGAATTGGCAATTATTAGTTGGTAACCGGCTTTTTGTAATTCACTTTCGACTCCTGAAGCTAAAGTAGAAAATAATTCTGAAGAAGAATCCTGTTCTTGTGAAGGGATAATTAGTCCGATTACTTTTGAGCCAACACCTTTCATTGATTTCGCTAGATTGCTTGGTCGATAATTTAATATTTCCATTGATTTCAATACTTTTTCTCTTGTATCCTGCTGTACAAATCGTGAATTATTCATGACGTTTGAGACAGTTGCAGTAGAAACTTTGGCTAATCGTGCAACGTCTTTAATAGTTGCTTTTTTCAAATCTCTCCACCTCTATTTAATCGTTTAATCAAGTCTTTATATTTATGATCAACGTGAATCAAAACTGAAATGTAAGCATTTAGATTTTATTTAATCGATTAAATAGAAAAGTAAAAAAATAATTATTTAATCGATTAAATGAAGCCCTAAAAAAATACATTCTTTTAGATAGCGCTTTCTTGATTTCGATTTCATTCTACTACCTTTCATACTCTTAGTAAAGTCTTTTTTGCCTTTTCAAAAAAATATTGGAAAGAAGAAAAACTCAGAAATAACCATAAACCTGAAATATGGTCGTTTACATACAGAAAAATACAACTCAATAGTAACAAATAGAAATTAAGTTTAGGATTGATTAAGAAAATACCGACTAGTCTTTTAAAATTGTTTTTTTTATTATGGATAGGTGTGTTTGCTGCATAAACCACCAAAAGTAGTAACATTGCTCCCGTCATGATGAAATACACGCGATTGAAAAATTGTCCAAGTAGCACAAACTGAACAAACCAAATAATAATCAAGAGCAACAGCATAGAACAGGAAGTGTTTATCGGAAAAAAAGATTCTTTAAATCCCTTAAAAAAATCCTTCGCCCTTATTTCTTCCCCATCGTTTATCCTACCTATTCCTTGAACAAGGTTATATCCGCTAGGTAAGATACCAAAAATAATTCCGCCAAAAAGTACCCCAATGATGAAGAGAAGATTCAACACAATTAATTGATAAACCAATTCAAAAAGTCTATGAAATTTAGTAAACCGCTTAATATCCATATTTTTCCACCTTACTTATATTGTCGCAACAATAAATTACTCTTAACCTGAGGCACAATAACCAAATGAGCCATCCCCTTCAAACAAACGATCAACGAGTAACATTTAAGGAATCGAAATAACTTCCTCAGTTTCTATATCAAAGAAATGAGCCTTACTACCATTAAACGCTAGTTTTATTTTCTCCTTTGGTTCTAAAAAGTCGCGTGCATCTACTTTGGATACAAACTCAGTTGTTCCTACTTTTGAATACAGCATTGTTTCAGCACCCAATAATTCAGAAACAACAACTTCTGCAATCACTGTTGAGTCTGGAGTTACTTCTATTGCAATCGGTTCTGCGTGGATATCTTCTGGACGAATTCCGAAAATCAACTTCTTACCTTCATACCCTTTGGCCTTTAAAACTTTGTATTTCCCTTCTGCAACACGCAAGCGCAAATCATTACCATCTGTGATATATCCATTAGTAAGAGTAACATCAAAGAAATTCATAGCTGGTGAGCCGATAAAACTAGCTACAAAAACATTTTTTGGTTTATTGTAGACTTCTTGGGGTGATCCAATCTGCTGAACGATACCATCTTTCATAATTACAATACGATCAGCCATAGTCATCGCCTCTGTTTGATCATGTGTAACATAAATAGTAGTCGTATTTAAACGCTGGTGAAGCTTAGCAATTTCTGCGCGCATAGCAACTCTCAATTTTGCATCTAAATTTGATAAAGGCTCATCCATCAGAAAAACCTTTGCATCACGAACGATAGCTCTTCCAAGGGCTACTCGCTGTCTTTGTCCACCAGATAATGAGGCTGGCTTTTTATTCAAGTAATCGGTCAAGCCTAATATTTCTGCCGCATTCTCCACTCTCTTTTTGATCTCGTCTTTATCAAATTTCCGTAACTTTAAGCCAAAAGCCATATTATCAAAAACTGTCATATGTGGATACAGCGCATAGTTTTGAAATACCATCGCTATATCTCGGTCCTTTGGCGCAACCTCATTCATTCTTTCTCCATTAATGAGAAATTCGCCTTCAGAAATACTCTCAAGACCTGCAACCATCCTTAAAGTAGTCGATTTACCACATCCAGATGGTCCTACAAAAACAATAAACTCCCTATCTGCTATTTCAAGATTGAAATCAGTTACAGAATAATTGTCATTGTTCTCGTATTTTTTATAAATATGTTTCAATGATAATTCTGTCATCAATAGTCCTCCATTTCTATTTGATATAAAATACCATAAATGAAAGCGCTGTATATTTCATCGTCAACCTGCCTAAAATAAAAGTTGATTACTAGGTAAAATATCCAAACGGAAAAGTCCCTCAAGAAAAAAGCGAGACGAGTAAATAGCATAAAAAAAGAGAATTATTATTTTTTAGATTGAGCATCGTTCGTTCTTGAAATTTATCAATTTTATAAAGTAGCGAGTTCCGATGCATAAACAATTCTTTTGCTGCTGAACTAAAATTACCTTGTTGTTCCCATAATACTCTAATTAAATGTCTCATTTCTTCATCATCAAACCAGTCTTGATATAATGACAATAAGAGTCCACTCTCACTAGCAATCTGGTTAGAAAAGACAGAAATTATGCAATCGGATAGTTCCAAACATTTCACGCTAAAATTCTTTTTCAAAGAATCAATGAATGCTTTCTTTTCTTCACGAAATAATTGGCTAAAATCATGTTTCCATACATGAAACGATCCTAAAAAAAGCCTTGTTGAAAAATCAAAATCCATATCTAAAGCAAGAAAAATCCCCTCTAAATCATTCACAAGTAAATTATCTAGACCTCTCTTTTCAACTATTAATAAAAATTGTTGATAGAAAAAAAGGTCTACAGAATTCGGAAATATCTCTCGTATTTCTTTCAAGATGCTTTCTTTCTGAGAGTCTTCTAAATGTTTCATATAAACTTGGATTATCCGGAATTCACCATCCTCTGTATTTTGTTTGTTCTCAAACAAAATCTCATACCAAGGATGTCTTTTTTTGTTGATTGATTGACCTTGATTTAATCTAGAAAACAAGAGAAGTTCTCGTTCAGTTAAATCTTCCCTCAAGAAACATGCATACCCATCTAAAATTGAAACGTTTACGGTTTCACTGGAGAATGGACCTTTTTTTAACAACATTGCTTTTGGATAAATAGCTTGGATTTCTTTAAAACTCATCCTTTCCATATTCTTCACCTCCTCTTCGGTAATCAAACTCCGCATCTTCTTTTCATAATAAATAAATCTGATAATAATTTCAATATCGCTACGAAAACGAGATTGAAATTATTAATCAATACAAATAATATGAAAATCGTCGCATTTACAATATAAATTACTTTTATTGGTTCTATAATATTTGGTGTTGTTACTCTTTCTGAGTGAGAACACCAAGTATTTTTTTATACAAAAAGACATTTGGTTGTCCTATAATTAAA
>OBZH01000153.1_pt1 | contig 89579 bp, 94 predicted proteins | sample 1476881 | NCBI WGS metagenome assembly OBZH01 (sample SAMEA2580230, study PRJEB22360) | human gut metagenome | biome: human gut; feature: human-associated habitat; material: faeces | place: Denmark | collected 2008/2010 | reverse complement strand
AAAAACAAAAAGAAAAAAGGAAACGCCGAAGCATTTCCTTTCAGTGATTTAATGAGAACAACACGATTTGACTTAGAGCCGTAAAGTTTTACGAGTGAAGGTTTTTATTCAATTGACAAACCATAATATACTCTTCCTCATTTTCATCAACAATCTCAAAACCAATCTGTAGATACATGTTCAACGCATAATTATCTTTTTGAACAGCCAATGAGATTTTTGCATAGCCTTCTCTGTTCATTTTTCCAATCATTGCTTTCATCAAGGCAGTACCAAGCCCCCGCCCACGATATTCTGGTAAAAGTGAAATAGCCAACTCAGGCGTCTGATCATCTATGGCAGCAAATCCCGCAATGTTTCTAACCCAAACGGCTCCCACAATTTTATCACCAAGTTGAGTACATAAACAAAAATCTGTCTGATACTTGCCAAAATCTTGAATATAAACAGCAATATTCGGATCATCAATGATCGTTCTAGGGATAGACTTCTCTTGATCACGCTGATAAATTGCCTGATACAAAAACTCTCTTAGTAATGGGTATTCAGATACATGCATTTCTCGAATGAGATACTCCATTAAAGCCTCCCCTTAACTTACTGAATCAACATATGAATAACTGCCAAGACAATTAAATGTATCGGATAGAAGCCGTAAAATCCCCACTTGACCCACTTAGGCGAATAGCCTCTTTCACCACTATAGGCCTTCAATAACGGAATCACCATCAGCATACCAAGCCCCGAGAAAACCTGATAAAGCGGAACCGATTGTCCATCAGTAATGTGCATTAAAGCGTAAAGAAGTATTAAAAAGGCGGTTGTATAAAGTATTGGCAGCCAGATTCCGATTTTTTTATTCTTCCATTTGTAGAATCCGTAGATCAATAATACACCAATTAAAGACCAGTCAGATACAACCGTTATCATTGAAAAGAAAAAGACGAGTAGAAATTTTAAAAATGATGATTTTGTCTTCTCACAAGCCATCATTAATAATAAGCCCATGAGTAAGGTGAAAAAGATATTATTGACCAATTCGATTGCACGAAAAGGATGATTTCCACCAAACAGCAGGTGAAAAGGATAAATTGATAACAACCAGAAAACAGTCATTCTTCCAGCGTATTTTTTTCGATCGTGAGTATAATAAAAGCCTTCAACTAACAGATAGGCCATAATTGGAAAAGTTAATTTCCCAATAAACTCAGTGAAGAAAAAGAGCACACTCGACTGTTCATAAAGACTAAAGCCGCTGCCAATATGATTCAGCAGCATTGCGATAATTGCGATTACTTTTAACTTGAAGCCATCAATGGAGAAATTCATTTGCCACTTCCTTTTTCAAATAATAACTATAGTATGCCACAATAAATTCGTGAAGTCTTCCTCCTTTAGTAGGATAATTCACAAGCTGTTAAAAATATTTCTTCTTTTTCAATCGACGAATCATTTTCAGTGACTCTTTTTTCCTTTATACTAAGAGTATCAATCGATTGAAAGAAGGTTTAACATGAGACATGCCTTATCTTCTACTAATAATCGTCAAATCGAAATAATTGAACTTCTAAGATCTGCTAATAATTATGTATCCGTGAAAAATTTAGCAGACAAAGTAAAAGCGGTTCCAAAAACTATTGTGAATGATTGTCAAGAAATTGAAGATCAGTGGGGAGACATTGTCCAAATAGAGAAAAATAGCACCGGGGAATTACATTTAACTGAAAAGGATAATCATACAGTTCATGAGATTTTTTCAGATATTCTGAAGGAGTCTCCCACCTTTCAACTACTTGAGATACTTTTCTACCATCCCGGGATATTACGGTCGGATTTAGAAAAAGAACTATTTTTAAGTTCCTCAAGTCTATATCGACGAATCGTTAAGTTAAACGATGGCTTGGAAAAACGCGGACTGAAAATTGATCGTAATGATCTAACCCTTGTCGGTGAAGATGAACGGCATGTTCGAATGTTCATGGCTGAATATTTTTTAGAAGTGTATGATGTCTATGAATGGCCCTTCGAATTAGACCAGAAAATGATTTTCACAACCGTTGCTCGTTTAAATGAAAATTTTGATTTAAAGCTCAACTTTCTTCAAAAAACGGAGTTTGCTTTCTTAATAGCAGTCAGCTTGATCCGCCAAAACCAAGGCTTTCTCAGCAAGCCGAAACGAAATTTAGTATCTGCACAAAATTTAGAGAATTACACTGCTTTAATCAATGATTTAATGCTGCAATGCTCTGTGCCCATTACTCAAGAGCGACAAACTGATTTGATCCAAACTATTTTTTGGTATGATTTTGCTTGGGATAATCTTGAAGAAGATGCGCGCATCGATCGTCTTTGTCACTCGATGCTTTCCTTAATGGTCAATGCACTGGGAATCACACTTTCCGATCTGAGCCGCAGAAATTGTGCTTTACTTTTGAAATCCGTCTACACTTCCTACAAGACCTACCCTTATGAAAAATATATCGCCTATAATCGCGAACTGTACAATAGTTTGGCGATTCAAAGAGACTTTGCTGTTTTTACGAAGGTTCTAGAAAAAACCTTAAAGGATCAAGAAGCAAAGAGCCGTTTTCCTTGGTACTCGCTGTACTTCCATTTGATTCTATTCAGACTATTCATCTATTGGGATGACCTGCCGAAACAATTAGATGAACTGCGTCAACCAGTTTCTACTGAAGTTTGCAGCGACTTAGGAGCCAAACACGCTCAGCTTTTGGCCTATTATTTGGAGAAAAATTATCACGAGAAAATTATATTAGATGTTCAACCGGATAAAGTGTACGCTGAGGTAGCAGCCAGCTCACTCACATCTGATCTGTATGTTACTAATTTTTCTACTCCGATCATTCCAAAGGAAAAATTATTCGTACTAGAAGATATTCCCTCTGCCAAGAAATTAGCCAGTTTAGGCAGGAAAATCGAAGAATATCGAATGAATACACTGATCCAACAACTAGCTTACTTAAATTAAGATGGAAGAGACTAAATCAAAACGAAATTTTCGTTTGAGCTAGTCTCTTCATTTACGCATTAATCACTATCTGCAGTCTTTCCAGTGCAATTCTTTCAAGATCACCTAGCCTCGCAATTTCTACACTCATCGAGCGAAGCAACTCTTGGTTTCCTGTACTTCCCAGCTGCCAAAAGAGTTCAGCTAACTGATCCCAAGCTTCAGCGATATTAATAAATTGGCGTCCGATCTCCCCAAGCTCTTCCTTAGATAAAATCGGTTCAACTTCCAGTAAAAACTCGCCATAGATTCTCCGAAAGATGCCTCCTCCGGTTCCACCATCTTTGCTGATCTGAAAATAGCTGGTGATTCCTGCTGTCTTTAATTTCTTCTGATCAAAGGTTCGCCATTTGATGATTTCCCGTGAAAACTTAGTTATCCCATTAATACCTAATAATTGGGCGGGAGGCCTCAACATCGTTTCGCAAGTTTCGTTGATTGCTGCGCTGATTGTCTCAGCACTCGGTGCTTTATAGGTTGAAAAATCAAAGGTCAAATACTTATTATTTGCTGGAAAAGGTCTGAAGCTGCTGCTTCGCGCGTTTTCCATTTCCTGATAACTGACTAGATGATAATCATTGGCAATCGTGCCTTTTGGTGTACGTATCGGAAAATTCGAATGATCACGGTCACTTACGTAAAATATCTGTCGTTCATCATCGTAACCAAATAGCACCACCGCATGGCCGCCAAAGTGACTCGCCGAATTCATTCCTAAATACTTCAAATAAGGCATATCCACATAGACCATGACTGGTTGGTTTTGTTGAAGCAGCTTCTTCGCTTTTGCAAAGCCTGTAGCCGCATTTTTTTGGCTGTCGGCAGTTGATTTCGATTTGCAAACGTTCCGCTAGTTTCTGCTCAAACTCGATTGGCTTTGATCGACCAGAGATCATTGGAGAATGCGCCAAATTAATGTAAGCAAACCCCAAGGCTGTCCCCATTCCAAAAAGCATTGCCTCTGTCATTGGTATCTGATAATACTCGAACACCTGCTTCAAAGCATTTGTGATACAGTGCTTGCCGCCCATAGGTTTAAACTCGCTTATCACATACTCCATTTTTTTGCTCCCTTCATAAAAGCAGCCATTTACCTTCTTACGAATAAATGACTGCTCGCCAACTTAATTTGTTCTTTTTGCTACAACAAACCCAGATTCGGTGACCCAATTCTCTGGGTTTGGATCTTCTCCTGGTGAAACATGACCGATGTTAATCATTGGTCCGACGATCTGGTACTCGTTGGCTTCTAACCATTCAGCGATTGTTTGGGTTACCTTTGGCATTTGATCAAAGCTGCCACTAAAAGTCACTGACGCCATGATAAAAGCAGGTGCTGTTTTAAATTCGGCAATTTTTGCCTCTGGGTATTCACCAATGACAGTTGTTTGTACCTCTACATCTGCATCCTTTTCAACATACTCTACATCATGGAAAAGAGTTATATTCACTGGTGGTTGAGCCATTTTTGCCTGGACCTCTGTAACACCTTTCTGCAATTTTTGCCATAGCTCTCCTTCAAGTGTATAGGCTGCTAGGACTCCACGAACACTGAGGACGTTTCGTTCAGGTATTTCTTTTACTACTACATTATATTGTGTCATATTTTTCCCTTCTTTCACATTTTGTTTGAGGAGGGAAATCATCCGTTGCTTCTTCAACAGCTCATCTAGATCCTCCTCCAATTTCTTTTCTTGGAGATTGTAATGCTGTTCTAAAAAATCCAAATCGTCTGTAGTGATGATTTCTTTAATCGTTTTTAATGGCAAGCCTGTTTGCTGCAGCAGTTTGATTTGATTCAGCCTAGATAATTGACTGGCTGAGTAATAACGATAGTTTGTTTTACTATCGATTGTTTCAGGCTCTAATAAGCCTAAAGAGGCATAATGATCCAACGTGCGGACAGTGGTATTTGATAGTTTTGAGAATTCTCCAATTTTAAACATCGATGTATGCTCCTTTTATTTTGCTAGCTTACTTATAGTATAGAGTCACACGTAACGTGGGAGTCAATAAAAATTCAAAAGATGTTAATATAAACTTGTACATTACTTTTAGTAATGTTACTATTAGTAATATAAATATGGCTAGGAGGAACGAAAATGGAAATTTTTTCGATTGTTGGTGCGATGATTTTTGGACTGATAGCAATCTTAACATTATTAGTGACATTAGGGCTGCCTTTAGGGGAATTTACAATGGGCGGCAAACATAAAGTTCTTCCTATTGAGATGCGTTTTGCTAGTGGAAGTGCATTTATTTTTCAATTAATCGCTATCGTTAGTATCTTATATGTGGGTGAGATTATTTCGTTAGCTGTTCCCTTTTCAATTGCTCGGGGTATTTGTATTTTCTTTGGATTTTATTTATTGTTAAATACAGGGATGAATCTGATGTCCTTTAGTAAAAAGGAAAAATACGTTATGACACCATTAGCCCTGATTGGGTCTATCTGTTTTTTTGTTACAGCATTTTTATAGTAGAAGCTTTTTTAGGAGTGAGAAATTGGATATCATCATTTTAGGTTTTCTAATGATTCAAGGATCAACAATTTACGAGCTGCGTCAATCAATTAAGAATTCTCTTTCAACGGTCAGCAGTGATAGTACCGGCAGCATTCAAGCTGCTTTAAAGAAGCTGCTGAATAAACAGATGATCACCTTTAAGGAACAGGTTGAAGGCGGCTTAAATAAAAAGGTGTATTTCATTACAGATTTGGGTAAGGAACATTTTCAACAATCAATCACTCAGCCGATGCTTTATAAAGAAAAAAATATGGAGTTAAGCAAATTTTTCTTTATGGGTTTTACTGACAAAGACAAAAGATCTGAAATGCTAGCAGATTATATTCAAGTATTAGAAGATGAATTAGCATCGCTAGAACAAATCAATGCAGCAAGCAGTCCTCGCTATTCTTTTGACGAACCCTTTCTACAAAGCTTAAAAGAGCGTGGCGGTGCCGTTGAATACATGGATTTAGAAAACGTGAAAGACATTGCTCAGTTCCAATATGCAACGTTGGATCTTGGAATTGAGAAGGCAAAATTTGAGATCGAATGGTTTAAGAAGTTTAGAGAACGACTATCTTCTGAAGAATGTTAAGGTTAACCAAAAAAAGACAGCAAGTTGCTGCCTCTGAAATGTTACGAATAGAAAGTACTCAGTGAAGTCTCTTTCTATTTGTAATTTTTTTGTTAGCGCCATTCGAAAAAGACTTCATACATTCCCTTTATGTCTTTTTCGATCAATGCTTTCGCTTGATCCGCAAACCCCAGCTTAATCGCATTCAAGATTGCTCGATGATTTCTAGCCGACTTATCGAGAATCGGGCGTAATTGTTCTTTGCCGATTTCACTGATTAGGCAATGGCGATAATGACGCAAGCGTAATTCCATCGTTTCATACATCTGAGAAATATGCAGATTCTCAGCGGCTTCAATTAGGAGATTATGAAAATCATGATCACACTCCGCATATTCCCAACTACCATCCTCAAGATTTACTTGTTCGTAAGTAACCGTCAATTCTTCTAATCTTTTTAACTGAGACGGATTAATATTACTCGTGGCTAAAAATACTGCGTGTCCTTCAATTGCAATCCGGGCCTCACACAACATAAGGCTTTCCGATTTGCTCATGCTGGAAACGGTATAAAGCTTGCCGTTTTTTTCTACTAAAAATTCCTCTAGTAATTGATCTAACGCTTTTCGAACAGGTGTCCTACTAATCGCTAGGCTACTGGCAATTCGGCTTTCGTTTAATTTTTGTTTTGGTGGCAAGTGTAAATGAATAATTTCCTCTCGAAGAAATAAATAGGTTAGTTCAGTGATTGAGAAAAACGGATGTTCTTTTTTTATTTTCTCAAATTTTTCAGCATCAATCATACACGTCTCTCCAATCCCTTCATTTAAATTATAAGTATAGATCAATCCAACAAACTATGCAATCGCTTTCATAAATAAACAAATTTACTCCTTTAATTGAGCGACTGTTTTATTTTAAAACCTAAAATTGCTTGACGCTCGCTGAAAGAACTTATTTAGACACCGCCCCCATCTATTGTTTAAAATTAAGATGAACCAAAATTCTTTTTGGAGGATGATAGTAATGGAAAAAGAGTTCCCAATTGAAGAAGTTCGAAAGATGTTCCCTGCTTTAAAACGAGTGCACAATGGCCAACAAGTTGTTTATTTTGACGGACCCGGAGGATCACAATTTTTAGAAAGCTCAATTACAGCGATCAGTCAGTATATGCGAATTGGTGTTGCCAACCTCCATGGAAATTTTCCTACGAGCCAAGAAACTGAAGCACTTATTCAAAAAGCGAAAGAAGACATTGCTGTATTATTTAATGCACAAGCAAACGAAATTGCCTTTGGACCCAATGCCACTACTATGATGTTTCACACTAGTCGAGCTCTGGCAAACCAGTGGGAAGCTGGTGATGAGATTATCTTAACGGAGCTTGAACATCACTCAAACATTGACTCTTGGCGCAGAGCAGCCGAGGACCGCGGTGTAATCGTCAAGTACATTCCGTTAAATACAGAATCATTGGAACTTGAATTAGATAAATTAGATGACTTGATTAGTCCAAAAACCAAGCTGATTGCGGTAGGTCACGCATCAAACTGTGTGGGCACAATTACTGATATCAAGGCCGTTTCAGCAAAAGCTAAAGAGGTTGGAGCTTTAGTTGCGGTCGATTCTGTTCACAGCATTCCTCATATGTACGTTGATATGCAGGAGCTAGGGATTGATATGCTGTTCTCCTCTGCTTACAAATTCTTCGCTTCTCATGTTGGGATGGCGGTGATTCGAAAAGAGCTATTTGAAAGCCTCGATATTTATAAAGTAGTACCAGCGCCTGGAGGTGTTCCTGATCGATTGGAAATCGGCACGCAAAACCATGAAGGAATTCCAGCTGTTTCTGAGGCCATTCATTTTATTGCCCGCTTGGGTGAAGGTGAAACACTCAAAGAACAGTTAATCAGCGGTTATCACGCAATTGAAGTATATGAGAATATGCTTGCAGAAAAAATTCGTGATGGATTAGCAGAGATACCGGGAATCAAACTTTACCAAAGTAACAAAAAGAAAACTCCAACCATCGCCTTTCGTGCGGAAGGAATCTCACCGATCGATTTTTGTACCCGAATGTGTAAAGAACACAGCGTTTTTATTGCGGAAGGGCATTTTTACGCGTTAACCTTGGTCGAACGTTTAGGTATTGATCAGACAGGCGGATTTATTCGAGCTGGTATCGCTCCTTACAACACGATTGAAGAAGTCGAGCGTTTCTTAAATGCCGTCAAACAAATCATGGCTTAGAAAGGTGGAAAAAACATGAGCAGCAAATTATGGGAATTGTTAGACGAATTGAAGTCACCGGCATACGAATGGGTCGATTTGAGTCATCCAGTCAATGAGGAAACACCACATTATGCTGGATACAATAAACTTGAAATGACAGAAGTCTTTACCTACGATGAACACACTGTTTGCGCCAGCGAGTACAAAATGGTCAGCCAATATGGCACCCATATTGATCCACCCTCACATTTTGTTGAAGGCGGAAGAACCCTAGATCAAATCACAGTGAAAGAAACAGTCTTGCCTCTTTGTGTCATCGACCTGACAGAAAAAGTCGCTGAGGATGTCGACTATGCTATTACGGTTGAAGACTTAACCGCTTGGGAAGAAAATTATGGGAGATTTCCTGATGATTGTTTCGTAGCCGTTCGGACAGATTGGTCCAAACGAAAAGGCGAAGATTTCTTTGCTCCTGATGAAGCGGGCCAGCCCCATTATCCTGGCTGGTCGTTAGAAGCACTCAAGTTTTTGAGCGAAGAACGAACGATCACCGCAGTGGGTCACGAAACCCCTGATACTGATCCTGCAATTGCCAACTTAATCGTTCCTTGGCAGGGAGAACGCTATCTCTTGGAGCAAGACAAGTATCAAATTGAGATGCTGTGCAATTTGGATCAGCTACCAGCAACTGGAGCGATCATCGCCTGCAGCTTCCCAAACGTACTAGATGCTCCCGGTTATACAGCTAGATGTATCGCAGTGTATCAAAAATAAAAGGTAAAACAGCGGTTGTGTAACCGCTGTTTTACCTTTTATTTCAACATTCGCTCAACCATTTTTGTCGACATATAAGTTTTTTCGGAAAGTTGTTCAACTGTCAAACCAATGGCATGCAGACGTTTCATCATGACCTTCATATCTTCGCCGATTTCAACAACGTGCTTATCTGGATCATATAATCGTACAACTCTTTGTCCCCAAGGCATTTCCAGGTCTTCACCGACACGTTCTACTTCTAATGCCGCGATTTTTTCTAGAAAGCCGTCGAAATCTTCTTCTTCGAAATACATCTCGGCATCATTTCCATGGTAACGGAAAAAATCTGTTTCACAATTCGTAAACGTCGCCCATGAGTTTTCCGTTTGCAGGGCTAATCCACCTGTCAAGGTGATATTCTCTCCTAAATCAGCAATTACGCGGATGCCGATTACTTCAGTGTAAAATTTTTTTGCTTTTTCCATATCCTTTACCACTAACATTGGTCCTTTAAATTTCATTCTCGTTCCTCCTATCAACTTCCTTCCATCATAATTTTATCATGAGATTTTTTTTCGATGCTCGCTAAATGTGCCCAATTATGCGAGGTTTTATTGATCCGTTTATGCAAAGCCCATTCTTCTTTTGACCTCTGCTGTATTCTCTTCATTCGTCAAAAGCTCCAGTAAACGAAAAGCAACATCTAAGGCAGTTTCCGGAGACGACGAAGTAATAATATTACGATCTTCTACGATCCGTTCGTTTGACTGAACAAGTACACCATATTCTTTCATTTGATCCTGTCTGGGATTATTTTTGAAGCGATAGGTGGTTCCAAAGCGGTCAGTCAAAACGCCGCTTTTAGCAACTGCCAACCCGGCAACACAAATAGCCGCAATTGGTTTATTTGCTTTATCAAAATGCTGAATGATTGATAAGAAATCCTCACTGAAAGCATCTTCATAAAAGTTGGCCTGCTCAAAACCGCCCGGAATCGCCAACGCATCAAAGTCATTCAAATCGACTTCCTCAATTTGCCTCATCGGAATGCAAGAATACCCCCAAGTACAAGACAAAACAGGATGCAATCCCACCGAGACAAGCTCGGTATTCTGATCACCTTCATAAAGATTCCAGCCAAACACATCAGTAAAAACACTCGCTTCATAGGATTCAAAACCATTGGCTAATAATAAAAGAACTTTTTTCATTTGTTTTCCCCCTTATTCGTTTCATTTTATGATAAAGTATAACCACTTCAAGTGACAGTCAGTTTGTAAAGTCTTTCCGCTCATTTACCTTACTAAGCAAAAGATTTTTCTGATTTAGCTTAATATTTGAAAGGTTGGTTCAAAATGGATGAGACAGATAAAAAAATACTAAATCTTTTGAAGGAAAACGCTCGGGCACCATATAGTGAAATCGCTCAGCAGGTAGCACTTAGTTCCCCCGCCGTAAAGGAACGAATCACAAAAATGGAATATCTAGGTATTATTGAAAAATACACCATCAATATCAATTATCAGAAGATGGGAAAAAGTATTACAGCCTTCATTCTATTTGAAACAGTAAATTGTCAAGCCTTCCGCGAATTTTGTGCGCAGCAGAAAATGGTATTAAAATACTACCGCATTGCTGGGCATTACAGCTATCTCGTAAAAGTGGTTGCTGAGAACATGGAACATTTGGAAGAATTCATCGATGAGACTATGCGTTTTGGGGTTCCTTCCACTCATATTGTTTTTTCATCCGCAGCCAATGATTCCATTTAAATCACAGAAAAATTCGCTCAGAAATTATTCTCTGAGCGAATTTTTTTATCCAAATCTAAATGGCGGGTGCTTCATTGCTTTTTCTGCTAACTCAATCAACCGTTGCTGATTATCATCTGCGGCAACGCGATTCGTTTTTAAAGTTCCGCAGGCTTGACAGCGATGAACAAGTGCCCATTCACCATCTTCTTTTGACCAGATACTAATCGGCTCCATTTGACCATGGCACATAGAAGAACGATCCCCCGGGCGATTATCAACATGAAGACTCACCAAACAATGTGGACAATGATTCCGGTGTTTACTCCCAGCACTTTCAGGATTTGCTGGCATCCCACATCTCTGACAAACAAAGCTTTCTTTACAAGCAGTATGTTGATAATCTTTTTTGATTTGTCGGGCAAACTTGCTGATACTCTTTTGCCAAATTTCCTTTTCCCGTAAATAAGCTGTTTTATCACTGGTGTATTTCGCCTCTGCATGAAGCTTGAGATAACTTTCCCAACGTTCTAATGAAAGCTCATGATTCTGTAAGGCTTCTTTAACAGCACAGCCTGGTTCACTTTGATGTCGGCAATCCCTGAATCGACAACTTTCAAAATAAAACTCAATATCTGCAAAGCTTTCCTGTAGCCCGCGAGTAACACTCCACATACCAACTTCTCGCATACCGGGAGTATCAATTATCTTCGCGCCATTGGCTAATTCAAATAATTGACGATGACTCGTAGTATGTCGGCCGCGTCCGTCCCTTTTGCGAATCTCTTGAGTTTCCATAATTTCTTTTCCCAACAAATAATTAATTAAAGTGGATTTCCCAACACCTGATGAACCCACTAATACAATTGTTTTATTCGGTGAAAGATAATGATTTAGCGCTGAGATTCCTTCGCCAGTTTTCACACTGACTGCATGAACTTCGGTTCCTAATGCAACCTCTCTGGCGGCTCTTATTTGCTCCAAGTAGTTGTCCATTTGATCAGCCTTTGTCAGCAGAACAATCGGCATTCCGCCAGACTGCCAAGCAAGTGTCAGATAGCGTTCCAAACGTCGAATATTAAAATCGCCATTCAACGATTGTAAAATAAAAACATAATCAAAATTCGCCGCTATCATTTGTTCTTTTCCTTTAGCGGAATCTAAGCGAGATAATGCCGAAGTTCTCGGTAATGTTGTTAAGATGAGGCTATGATCTTTTCCTTGCCAATCAATGACAACACGATCTCCTGTCGTTGGGTATTTCTCTTGTTTATTGTCATAGCAGCCGCGCTTTACTCTGGCTAGCCCCTGTCCTTTTTCACAAGTAAATTCAAATAAATCTTTATAAACAGCTGTAATTTGAGCAATTGTTTCAGCTGGGTGGTTTCCAATAATTGTCGTCTTCATCGTTTTGTTTTTCTCCTATTGTTAGTCTCTCTCCTTTTCAATGAAACATTTATTTCCGATAGCATACACCATTCTCCTTCTTATCAATCTTTTATTCAGAGATATCTGCCTCGAAAATAAATGTCTCACCTATAAAAATCCTGTAAAAGACACTTACAGATTTTTTCAGAAAAACAAAAAAGACGATAGTCATACTATCGTCAGAGAATACAAACATACGATTCATTCGACAGATATCACTTCTACAAGCACGCCAAATAAACCTGAGTTTATCTGACTATTCAGCTTATTGATTAGATACCTGTGACACTCACAAAACATACTCCATTCATCTATAGGTGCGTAATTTATTTTCATCACCAGTATAGCAAACCACGTAAAGACAAATCAATAAAATACTTATTGATTATTCATACTTTAATTCATCTAGCAGCTTCAAAACTTTCCGTGCAAAAGGATACAGCACGGAGCCACCTCCGATTACAGTCATTTTAACAACCTCCATCACTTCATCCCGTGTCACATCTGCTTTTTGACATTCCTCCAGATGATAGAGAATACATTCTTCACATCTCGACATGATTGAAATCGTTAATCCGATTAACTCTTTTTGACGCTTATCCAATACATTTGCTTGATAGGTTTCATTATCCAATGCTGAGAATTTCTTAAAAAAATCATCCTCTTCACCCAACCGTTTATTATAGACTTTTCGATCCTTGCTTTGCTCCATCCAAACACTCCTTGTCAGTCATTATATGTTCAATCATACAGAAATAAAAAATTTTTTCAAAAAAAGCAGCAATCGTTTTGATTGCTGCATACAAACAATACTACTTCTTAATTAATCCGTCGTCAGTTCAATCAGATTTCCCTCTGGGTCCTGGATCACTGCTTCATAGTATCCGTCCCCAGTTGTTCTTGGTCCATTTAATAACGGAAAGCCATCAGCTAAAAAACTTTCAACATAGCTATCGACATCTTCTTTCGATCCCACGGAAATCGCCAAATGAGTATAGCCTAGACTGTCAGCCACTCGATTCGACAAATGCTGTTTTGAAGTGAGCTCTAACCGACTGCCTGAATCAAAACTGAGAAAGTAAGAGCGAAAGCCTGTCTTTTTATTGTGGTAAAGCTCTGTACTGCTGGTATTGAAATAATTTTCGTAAAATTCCTTCATCGCCTCTAAATCCTTAGTCCAAATTGCTACGTGTTCAATATGCATGTCCATTTTTCCTTTCTTGATTCAATCTTTCAATAAAGCGCGGCTCCTTCGCCACATTTACCATTCCCTGATCCGATAAAATATAATTGATAACTTCTGCTCCGATTTCTTGCGGCAGAAAATCGATCGTTGAAAAATTTAAAAGCTGACTATATGGTTGATTTCCTTCGCCAATCATTTGGAAATCTTTTTTATGGGTAATACCGAGTTCCTGCAAGCCGTTAATAATTCCGGCAGCAGTATCATCGGCATTGGCATAAATCACCTCTGGAATCGCTAATTCTTTAAAGGTTTCCTTCGCCCAATAATACCCACTGTCATAATCCTCAATACCAGTAAAGAAATTTTGCCCTTCAATCACTTCACCAAAATAGTTTTGGTAGCAGGCGGCTTTATCTTGAGCACTGGTACTTTCAGAAAGACTGCGTTTATTTGTAAAAATAACCTTAGAGAAACCCTGTTTTTTTAGCATGCTGAACAATTCTTCATAGGCTTTCTTTCGATCTGGAAAGATCATCGGAATTTTAGGATTGGTGACCTTTTCGGTTGAAACGATCCGCCCTTTTGACTTAAGCTTCGTCCAATTATCCAAATTACTCGCTCTAGATGTTAAAATAAGCCCATCAATCATCCGTTTTTCTAGCAATGAATAGTACTCACTCTCGATTTTCTCATCATAATAGGTAGGTAAGAGCAGGACCTGATAGCCCTTTTCTCGCGCGTGAAACAGCAAACTATTAACCAAACGATCGTAGCAGGAGTTATTGTAAGGCAGGGTAACACCTAACGTATAGTTTTTTCCCATACTCAATTTTACCGCATTGCCATTAACCACATAACCAGTTTCCTCAATCGCCGCCTGAACCTTTTTTCGGATATCTTCAGAAACATATTGCTGATTATTGATGACTCTTGAAACTGTTGTTTTAGAGACTCCCGTCATCTCAGCAATATCACGAATATTTACCAAAACTACCACCTCATTCCGTCCTAATACTACTATAGGTTATGGGACGCGTCCCATGTCAATAGGTAAATTTATTGATAGAAAAACAGTAGCTGTTCCCCAACTACTGTCTTCTTTCATTTTTATTTCAACGCAAGCTGATAGCTTTCATCAATCAGTAGTTTAATCTCTTTAAAAGGGACCGTTCCGTCAAGACAGATCGTTAGCCAGTATTTTTTATTCATATGATAGCCTGGAAAATAGTTTTTCTCCTTTACAAGTGCTGCGACCTTTTCTGGTTGATTTCTTAAATCTAGAATTTCGATCTGCTCATCTGATGGCAAACCAAGTTTATTTCTCTGAACCGTTAATAATACTGCATACCATTTTTTTGTCTCTTTTCTTCTGAAAATGGCATTGCCCGGAGTTTTAGGCCAGAGAAATTCCAATTCATCTTGATACGTATCGCGGATATAATTGATGACTTCTTTTGCTGACTCATTTTTGAAAGAATCTGATTCAAAGCATTTATCGGCAATATCTTGCAGGATTGACTGATACTCCGACCTGACTGCACCCACAAAGGAACCAGCTGCTGAGGTTCGGTGCAGGATGTACTCTTCCTCACTGGCAAGTTCCAGCAGGTTTGTCTCTACTTGTCCTTTTTTTGAAATGGTCACAGTCAATTGAAAATCCCCTTGCATGATTTTCGTATCATAAGAATAAACTCCCCCATTTTCTTTAAAACCGTAAGCCTGTAATTTCCTGCTATTCACTTTTTTTCCTTGAAAAAATCCATCTTCCTGAGTCATGATACGTCTTCTCCCGTCGCTGTTTTTTCTATTATATAGGATTTCTTTCAGCTTAGGCAAAAATGAGCGCATTACTCCATTGCTTAAAAAACAATTCTTTATATCTATGGGCTAAAAAAAAGATACTCTTCATCCTGAAATCTGATTCATGATCACAGACTTACTGATAGAAAAACAGTTTCCATGCCAAATAAACTCCTTAACAATAGTTCTAAATTATTTTCCTTTACTAAACCTTTTCAGCATATTTAGCAAGTTTTTACTAACCTTCTTCTTTGTTGGAGTCACTTGGTCGAGTTTTGAAGGGCTTTCTGTATCTTCAGCGGATGCTTCGATCGTCGCTAAAGCTGGTTCTAGCTCTTTTTCCGATAGGTTCTGTGAACTTTGATCCAAGTAATGCTCTGGTACTTCCTGTGTTGCTATCGGAATCGTGGTGATTTTATCAGTCTGCGAGTCAGCGTTTTCAATGTGAAACGCTGTCAAATCTGTTTCTAACGGTATCGTTGTTTTGGCTGATTGCCTCAAAGCTTTAGAGTCCATTTTTCTTGGATCAATATTAGTAGGCATACTTGTCCGAACCGTTTGCTGATCTTTTAGTTGCTTCGTTTCAGTAGTTGAATGCTGTGCAGACTCCTGCTGTTCTTTTTTCGCAGCAGTTTTTTTACCCTTTACTTTCTTCGGTGCCGCTTTTTGCTTAACTAATTCTTCCTCTTCACTAACAATCCGCTTAGATTTAACTAGCTGTGCAAAGCGACGCACGCCATTTACTTCAAAAATGGACAGCAGTGTTAAGACCTCAAGAATATGTTCAATTTCTTCCTTCTTTTTTGAAGGATCTGCATCCCGCAGAATCCATTTATGCTTCTTCCCGCTCTTATCTTCAAAAATGGATTCAATAGAAACTTTCTGGTTATCTGGAAGAACTATTTGAGAGGTTGATTTATTTAGATATTTGCTATATTCACGAGCGGTTTTAGTATGTTGATAATATGATGTTTTATTCTTAAACAGACGTAGAATAATTTGATTGTATTCCTTGTCTGAAAAGTACGAAATGAAAAAAGGCAAAAACTTTCGCATCGCTTCATTGGGTTTAGCAGTAAAGAATACTTCACAGATCTGTTCTTTTAAGAAAAATGAATAGTCGCCAAGCACAAGTGCATTCCTCACGAGAACCGCAACAGCATATTCTAACAACGTTGCTTCATCATGAAACTCATCAAATTGCTTAAGTGCTTTGGCTTCTAGGTTCTTTCTTATTACTCCAAAGATTTGGCGTTGGCTCAGTCCGTGTTCAGTCATTTGATTTCCTACTTTCTATTTTCTATTAAAGCGCTTTTATTTCTAAACTTTAAAATAATAATTTCTATAAAATAAGCATAGCGTTAATCACCATACAATACCAATTTATTTTTTTTATTTTTTTAAAATAATTTTGGATATATAGGTATTATTAACTTTGCGAGACAATTAGAAGCTTTTTTTCTCTATTAAAAGAACAGTTTATGAAAGAGATAAATATATTATTCTTTGTTTTAAAAAGCTAAAGACGCTATATCCCCTATTTATAATAACGAAATTATTTTTAATGTCGATTCTCATTTATCTCCGATAATAGTTCATTTCTCTTATGCCAAATTCAATTTTTAAGTCCGAGAACAGTTATCATTCTCATTTGTATAATTAATCACAAACTTGACGTCATTTTTGATATACTTAATCTATATAACCAGCTTTGCTTGATAAACAATGTTGTGAGTATTTAGAGAATTTGGTTGAGCGTAGAAAGGAGGACACAGAATTATATGAGTACAAAAGTAGCGTTTGATTTTATCGAAACCGAAAGTCAGTACCAAGAGTTCCAAAATTGCATAGAGGCACTAAAGGGGCAGCGTGGCGCACAGATGCCTGCTTTGCAGGAAGCTCAAAGAATCTATGGTTATTTGCCAATCGATATTTTGAAAAGGCTTTCTAAAGAATTGGAGATTCCTATGGAAGAGCTTTACAGCACCGCAACCTTTTATGCCCAATTCACCTTCGTGCCCAAAGGAGAATATACGATCAGTATATGTATGGGAACCGCCTGCTATGTGAAAGGAGCTGGGGATATCTTAGATTCGTATTCCTCTGAATTAAAGATTGAACCTGGTGAAACCACTGCAGATCGCAAATTTACTTTAGAATCTTGCCGTTGTATTGGTGCCTGCGGGTTAGCACCTGTATTAACAGTCAATGAAGAAGTCTATGGTCGTTTGTCTAAGAAAAAAGCTGATAAAGTGCTCGTCACATATCAAAAAGAGAATAACTGATTATTGATCCTCCCTCTCCAGAAATCTACTACATATTTAAAAGCCAATTGAAAAAAGATTTGTGGAAAAATTGTTTTTTGTTATACAAAACTTCAAGAGTCAGGAGAAAAAATATGAAAGATTGGAATGAGTTAAACGAACTTCGAAATACTTATCGTCAGATGATTACGATGCGTTTAGATGATGAAGTTATCGAAGGACAGCAATATGAGAAAGAGATTCTTATATGTGCTGGAACCGGCTGTATTTCATCTAAAAGCGGCGAGTTTGTCAATGCTCTTAAAGAGGAATTAGCGAAGAATGAATTGACGAATAAAGTAAATATCGTAAAAACGGGATGTTTTGGTTTATGTGCTCAAGGTCCGATTGTTATTATTTATCCAGAAGCCGTTTTCTATCATCAAGTTCAACCAAAACACGCGAAAAAAATTGTTTCAGATCATTTAATCAATGGGAAATTAGTTGAGAAATTACTCTATCATGACTCCGACACCAAAGAGATTATTAACAAATTAATGGACACTCCCTTCTATCACAAGCAAAAACGAGTTGCTCTGCGAAATTGTGGACGGATCAACCCGGAAAAAATCGAAGAATATTTCGCCTTCGATGGTTATCAAGCTTTAGCTACTGTTGTAAATGAATACTCTCGCGATGATGTGTTGAGTCTTTTAGAAACTTCAGGCTTGCGAGGCCGTGGTGGTGCTGGCTTTCCTACTTTCATGAAATGGTCTTTCGCCAAAGCCAGCCAATCGGATCAAAAATACGTTATCTGTAACGCCGATGAAGGCGACCCGGGTGCCTTTATGGACCGTTCCGTATTGGAAGGTGATCCTCATGCAATCATCGAAGCCATGGCCATCGCGGGTTATACAATCGGTGCGAACCAGGGCTATATCTATGTCCGAGCAGAGTATCCCATTGCTGTAAATCGTTTGCGTATCGCCATCAAGCAAGCACGTGAAAAGGGACTTTTAGGCAAAAATATTTTTGGTAGCGGTTTCTCTTTTGATCTGGATTTGCGCTTAGGTGCTGGCGCTTTCGTTTGCGGGGAAGAAACCGCTTTGCTCGAAAGTATTGAAGGTCATCGCGGCGAGCCTCGTCCACGTCCGCCTTTTCCTGCCGTCAAGGGACTGTTTGGAAAACCGACGATCGTTAATAACGTTGAGACATTAGCGAATATTCCTCAAATCATTCTTAAAGGGCCTGAATGGTTTGCCAGCTTCGGAACAGAAAAATCAAAAGGAACTAAAGTCTTTGCTCTTGGCGGAAAAATCCAGAATACTGGACTAGTGGAAATTCCAATGGGAACTACTTTACGAGAAATCGTTGAAGATATCGGCGGAGGAATTCCTGCTGGCAAGAAATTCAAAGCAGCTCAAACAGGCGGTCCCTCTGGCGGCTGTATCCCAGCAGAGCATTATGATGTACCAATTGATTATGAAAACCTGAAGAAAATCGGTTCAATGATGGGTTCGGGCGGTTTGATCGTCATGGATGAAGACAACTGTATGGTGGACATCGCCAAATTTTTCTTAGAATTTACTGTTGAGGAAAGCTGCGGAAAATGTGTCCCATGTCGTGTCGGAACAAAACGTCTTTTAGAAATCCTAGAAAAAATTACTCTGGGTAAGGCAACGCTAGACGATTTGGATCGGATGGAAGAACTCTGTCATCATATCCAAGAGAACTCACTTTGCGGCCTAGGACAGACAGCACCGAATCCTGTGCTTTCTACCCTGCGCTATTTTAGAGAAGAATATGAAGCTCATGTCTTAGAGCGCCGTTGTCCTTCTGGCGTATGTAAAAACTTGATTCAATACCGTATTCTGCCAGATAAATGTACAGGATGCAGAGCCTGTGCCAAAGGTTGTCCAGTAAGTGCGATCAGTGGTGAAGTGAAACAAGCACACGAAATTGATCAGTCGATCTGTACGAAATGTGGCTTATGTATTGATACCTGTCGCTACGATGCGATTACAGTCATATAGGAGGTGGAGCAAGTGAAAGAAGTTATGATTACCATCAACGGAAAAGTCTGTACTGCTCCAGAAGGATCGACTATTCTTGAAGCAGCACGGGTGAATAATATCGAAATACCTACCTTATGCTTTTTAAAGGAAATCAATGAAATCGGTGCCTGCCGCATGTGTGTGGTAGAAGTCAAAGGTGCCCGTAGTTTAGTAACAGCCTGTGTCTATCCAATTTCTGAAGGTATGGATATCAAGACTAACTCGAAAAAAGTCTTTGAATCAAGAAAGACGACTCTGGAGCTGATTCTCTCGACTCACGAGCGGAAATGCCTCTCTTGTATCCGCAGCGGAAATTGTGAACTGCAAAAGCTTTGTAAAGAATTCAATGTTGCCGACGAAGATTACTTCAACGGGGAAAACTGTGAATACGAGTTTGATGACAGCGCAGTTCATATGGTTCGAAATAATAATAAATGTATTCTCTGCCGCAGATGCGTCGCTGCTTGTTCAAAATGGCAGGCAGTTGGTGTAATTGGTCCGAATAATCGCGGATTTGAAACCCATATCGGCAGCGCTTATGAACAAAATCTCAGTGAAGTTCCATGTATTTCCTGTGGACAATGTATCGTAGTTTGTCCGACGGGCGCAATCCATGAAAAAGACCAGACACAAGAAGTTTGGGATGCCTTGGAAGATCCAACCAAACATGTGATTGTTCAGACTGCTCCTTCGATTCGTGTGACTTTAGGAGAAGCCTTTAATATGCCGATTGGTACCAACGTGGAAGGAAAAATGATCGCCGCTTTACGTCAAATTGGTTTTGACAGAGTCTTTGATACCAATGTAGCCGCTGACTTTACAATCATGGAAGAAGCCAACGAATTCTTAGAGCGTGTGGGAAATAATGGGCCATTCCCAATGTTCACCTCCTGTTCGCCGGGCTGGGTCAAATATTGTGAGCACTATCATCCAGAATTGATTCCCAATCTGTCGACTTGTAAATCACCGCAGCAAATGTTCGGTGCCCTTGCGAAGACTTGGTATGCTGAAAAAGAAGGCATCGATCCAAAGGATATCTTTGTGGTGGGAATTATGCCTTGTACTGCTAAGAAATTCGAAGTCACGCGGGAGGACGAAGCAGCGGCTGGCTATTCCGACTGTGATGTTGCGTTGACCACTCGCGAATTAGCTCGAATGATCGACAAAGCTGGTGTTCGCTTCGTGGATTTAGAAGACGAAGCCTTCGATAATCCACTGGATGAAGCGACAGGAGCTGGATATATCTTCGGAGCTACCGGAGGTGTCATGGAAGCGGCCTTAAGAACTGCGGCTGAAACATTAGCCGGACAATCACTGGAACAAGTAGAATTTACAGAGGTGCGTGGAATGTCCGGCATTAAAGAAGCAACCTACGAAATGAGTGGTGCAACGATCAATGTTGCAGTCGCCTCCGGAATCGGCAATGCAAAGAAATTACTGGAACAGATTCAATCCGGTGAAAAATTCTACCACTTTGTTGAGATCATGGGGTGTCCTGGTGGGTGTATCAACGGTGGCGGTCAACCTGTTCAACCTGCATCAGTCCGTAATTTCGTTGATCTAAAAACAAAACGAGCAGCTGCATTATATGCCGAAGACAAAGGTAAAGGACTGCGGAAATCAAACGAAAGCCCAATCGTCCAAAAAATCTATCAAGAGTTCTTGGAAAAACCGGGCAGTTTAAAAGCGCATCATATTCTTCATACCAGTTATCGTGATCGTACAAAAGTCAAAGTTTAACTCCCTGTATAAAGATAGAGCTGACCCAAAAGTCTCATAGACTTTCGGGTCAGCTCTTTTTTACGAATGAACGAAAACTCATTTTATTTAGTTACTTTTAAATTTTTATTTCAGTTGTTATTTGTTTAAAGAAGGTGTCACTTAACCGATAACCCTGTCCCCAAACTGTAAGGATCGATTCCCCTTCGACTCCTTGGTCATTAAGTTTTTTTCTTAATAGTTTCACTAAGCAAGACAATTGAGATAAGTTGGAGGCATTACCGGGGCGTTCCCAAAGTAATTCGCACATTTTTTCCCGAGAGATGATTTGATCGTGTTCCCGATAAAGAATTTGTAAAAAACGTAACTGCGTTGAATTTAGTGCTAAACTACTCAATGATCGTTTTTCATTCTCCTCCTCTTCCGTGAAGATCTGCCTCTCCTTTGAAGAATCAATGTAGCCATCCAGCATTTCTCTTATTTCTTCCAGCATCATATCCTTTACAAGCCATTCATTGATGCCTCTTTCAGTCCAAAGTTGTTGCTCCTTTTTAGTCGGCAGCCTTTCTACTTCTCTAAAAATGCTTAACGATTGCCCCTTAAAGCTTTTCAATAATAAAAGAACTTCTTGATTCGTTAATGTCTCACTCAAAACAATTATTTTAAAAAAATCAGTTAATGAAGCAACTGTGTCTCTTTTTATATGAAGAGTTAAAAACTGATCAGAAAGAAAAACCTCATGCCCTAATTGTCTAAAAGCGCCTTCTAAAAAACGCTCTCGTTCGATACATTTTGTAATAAATAATATTTGTCCCATCGTTTTGCTCCTTTACTTATGGTTAATCCATCTTAGTTTCTCTTCTTCATTAGAATGTTAAAAAGAAGAGAAAAGCATTGATCTTCTAAGCGTATCTATTAGCTAGATGAAGAAATCATTCTATTTTTCGTTGTTTATATAGCAGAATAGATCTACATTATATTTTTTAATCATTCAAACTATGACAAATGTTAAACAAGAGAATCTAAAAGATGTGTTCCTATAAATCTCTAATAGATTCGCTCCTGCAACTGATGCTTAATTTTGCAAATTCGAATAAAGTATTAATCTAATTTGCTCCTAGTAACGTCCTATTTTTATCAAAATCTCTTTTCATGCCCAATTTTTTTAATTTCACGATATTTTTTATCCGCAATTTTGGGCAATATTTCTTGAAGTAGTTTATTGTCACTTGGACAATATCCCTCAGTTAGATAAAGAATCGGAATTTTTCTTGGTAAAAATGATTTTGTTTGATTCGACAAAGCGATGTCCGTAAGAATTAAATCTACTTCTCTGCAAAGAGAATCAGCTATTTCAATGTAAAAATAGTCTCCAATCGTCTGTAGCTTCGTGCTAACTAGCATTTCCGGTGTTCGATTACTAATAATAAAAATACGAATCTTAGGATGAAACAATTGCCTATCCAATTCAAAGAACAGAATTTTATAATAGGCTACACAGAAATACTCAATATATTCCGCTTCAAATGCGTTCAAATTTCTACTACATTTACTCATAAAAATTTGATAGAAAGTCCGCTCTCGCTCTTTATTAGCAGGAAAATCAAAAGGATGATAGACATAAAGGTCAATCAGCCGTTGATGCAGAGCCTCTTGGTAAATCAAAATTTGATAAAATACACCCACCAGTCGAGCAAATAGTTTATCACGTTCTTTAGTTGTCATTTCACGCAATGCAAATCTTTCAACCATATGTACTTTTTCGTTTATCATATGTAGGAAGCCAATTTCTTTTAGCTTCGGAGATTCATTAAAGAAAACAGGAAGGCTGCCATCATGGTGTCCAAGATCGCTGGCGATGATGCAACTGATAATGAATTTAACCTCTCGTTTTAAAATAGTTGGATGAATCATAGCCATTTTCTTTTTTAGTAACGAAAATAAATGGTCATACATTTTCTTTTCCTGAATACTAATGGGCTCCCAGTAATAAACATTGTCGGGAATCGAGCGTTTGTTTGCTCGCAATAACGAGATCGCTAATCCATAATGAATACTTACAAATCTTGCTGAGAATTTTCGATATATTCCAACATCTAAACTCTCTAATAAATTTATTATTTCATTCGTGCTGATAAAAACAAATGGCCATTTATACCCACCGTAAACTTGTTGAAAAATCCCTGTATAAAACAAGCGAATCGTTACCTCGTCTCCTAATAAAGTCAGCCTGCGGTCTGTTCTTAGATGAAGATTATTGGCATTTATAGTAATAAATCGCTCCAAATAGATGAGTTCTTTTTTGACCATTGTATATGTAGTATTTATTTTTTTCGTTATTTCAGAAATCGTCCATTCTTTTGGTTCTAAAAATAATGAAAACAACTGGAAACGGTAAGAATTCTCTAAATAATAAAGTCGAAAAATCATTAATGAGAAATTTTTCTTCACATTCCAAATCACTTTGTTCTGCTCCGGCAAATCAATCAATTCCACATACTCGCTATAGCCTAAATCAATAATATCCATCCGTATATCAGTAATGATTTTTTTAACAGTGGGATAAGAAACCTGTGATAACTTTACTAATTCCATTAGTTCAATTGAATGGTTTTGATTGATATGTAAATAATCGAGTAACAAAAAACGTTTTAAATAACGACTATCCATTAGCTCAAGAATCATTTCCAACCACTCCCTTCGAACTAGAAATTCATTCTTACCATATTCTACAAAAGATAGCGTTACTATTAATTACATTCTTTTCTTAATATTAGAAAAATAAATTAATTTTAGATTAAAAAAGCTTATTTTGCAAGAAATTAAAATTTAGTAATAAAAAAATTCCTTTTTCTATCCCTTTATTTTTAAATTATTATTGAGTTTAGGTTACAAGAATTTATTTCTGTGATTTGTTCAATTTTTCTTGATATGTAATAAAAAAAGAACACTTGCGATAATTATTATTACTTGTTGGTATCTCTCCTATTTAATATTTTTCCATATAAAAACAAACACTATTATTAAAAATATTTTTAAAGTCCCTTCACTTAAAGTGCTTTCAAACTTAATTTCTATCGCTAATAAGTGTTATATGATACTCTTCATCTAAATATGATGACAAAAGGAGAATAAAATGGATTTTTTAGTCGATAAGCTTGATAAAAAGAAACTGCTTTTCATTCAAACAATCTTTGATTCTGATTATCATATCTGTACTTTGGAAACACTTTTGCAATCTTTAAACATCAATAATCAAACTGCTATTTCTATTTTCCATTCGATTCTTGAAGATATTCGTCTTTCTGAGAGTTCTAGTTTTATCGATTTAAGCTATTCTAAATCAAACCAGTTATTTAAATTACAGCTTTCTGAATCCTTTAATATTCAAAATTTTATAAACTTCTATATCAAGCGATCGGCTAAGTTTAAGTTGATTGAATCATTGTTAATGACCTCGTTTGATACCCTGCAAGACACAGCAAACAGCCTACACGTATCTTACTCTCACGTCCGCAGGATCATTACCGAATTGAACCACTACTTCAAACCAATGGGCTTAAGGATTCATTCACGACGAAAAGTCAATCTAGACGGTAATGAAGTCAGTCTAAGATTTTTCTATACTGCGTTATATCTCGCGACTTACGGTGCTGGGTACTGGCCATTTCCATCCTTCAGTTATTTAGACCTGTCCTCACTCTTAGACGATTGTCCTGATGAAGTTTACAACGTTAGATCACTGGACAAAAATGTACTAACTCATTATTACTTAGCCATTCACCTTTTAAGAGAACGGCGGGGCTTTAGTATTGATAAAGAAACTATTTCGATCTCCCTTTACAAACCATACTCGCTTTCTAATACAGAAGCCTTTAGTACCTTCGCTACCTCTATTGGTAGATATCTGCCTCATCATTCAGAGAAGAAGCTGAAGGTTGAGACGCAGCTGATTTGTAGCAGTCTGCTTGCTATTGGCAGTTTCTCTTCTATTGATACACCTCCTGATTTTTTTCTTTTAGATGAACGGCTTAACGACCAACAATTCGCTCACAATGCTTTTCAAATTATGGATCGAATAAATTATCATTTAGATATTCCGTTAACTAAAAAAGAACAAAATAAAATTTTCTACTCCATATTGTGCTTACATTATCGAGTTGCTTTTATTGGTGCACCGCTGAATTATACTCTGACGCTGCTTCCATATTATTCACATGAAGCAATTGATTCTCGAAAGAAATATAAGATTGAACATATTCAATCGCTCGTTGAAGCTGAAATGAGATCAATCGAATATGATTGCGACGATGATTTTTATAATTATCTTCTTTCTCAATATTGCTTAATCTATGATAAAAGCATTGAATTTGGTAAACATACAGCACCAATTACAGTCGCTTTTCTTTCGATCATTTCAAATCAAGCATTGCAAAATGACGTGTGTCAATATTTCTCATCTTATTTCAATTTAAAAGCGGCCAATAGTCTCGATGACAGTGTTGACATCATCATTAGTGAGATTCCTATTTCGGTTGATACTATCTCTGCTCTGCGTTTGCATCAACCGATCATCTATTGTCATCAAAAACTTGTTCAATCTGACTACGAAAAAATCACCGAAGCTTTAGTCAAGATTGCTAAAAAAAAATTTAAGTCAACTAGTTCTTAATCACATCTGATAACTAAAAAAATCCTCTCAGTTATAAAAAATCTAGAAAGATTTTATAACTGAAAGGATTTATCTTGAAATCTATTTAGCAAAAATATTTGTAAAAAACGTCTTAGCTCACTCTTTGACGGCCTAGCGCTTTAGAAAGGACAGGAACGACTAAAATAGATAATGCGCCGCCGATCAAAGCTGTAATCAGCTGTGGAAACGAAAATGCTCCGGAAACCATTGCAGCTTTAGGAGCTGGCATTTTTAATAAGATCGGAACAACGAATTGAACAATTGACAAATATAATACCCCAAACTTCGCAAGGGCACCAATCACCGTCGCTAATGCGAAATTCGCAATTCCCTGTTTTTTATTGAATCCAGCGATAAAATGCCAGATAGTTACTAAAACTGCGTTTCCAATTGCTATACAAAATACAATTTGTGGAAATGCCGGCCCAATACCAAGCATAAATGCAAAAATCGGTGATAACAACGCAATTGATAATCCACTAGCTAATCCGCCTGTAGTTACAGCGACAATCAAAATCAAATTGACTAAAGAACCCGTGACTAAGGTATTTCCCAATCCAGCTGTTACTGCCTGTACGACAATCAATAATGCCAATAAAACGCCTGTTTGTGTTACCCATAGTGCTTTTCGATTCATATCTTCGGAGCCCTATTTGTTTATGGATTCACAAATAGTTATCCTTCACTTCCTTTCTCTTTTCATTTTAAAAAATGCGAAAATAAGTAAACGATAAATACCATACCTAATTGTACCAGATTTGGTTCCGAGATAGAAAACCAAATTCAACAGTCATTTATCATTTATTTGCATGAAAGGAATCAAAGTAAAAATTAGGACGTTATCAAATATTTGCAAAGATTGTTCATACAGTTGTATTCAAATTTCTCTTTGCATAGTCTTTTTCTTAGAACACTAGCTGCTTTTTTGATACCCTTTTATTAAGACAGAATCTATGGAGGGTAAAAATATGAACTTGCAGGATTTTAAGTGGACTCGTTTGCCAGAAAGCTACGAGCTGTTGGATGACAAAATAGAGGTTCTTACAAAACCGCATACGGATCTGTGGCAAAATACATATTATCATTTTCAAAATGATAACGCGCCCGTTTTCCAGATGGAAACGGATGAAAAGTATTTTAGCTTTGTCGTAAAAACAGATTTTACTGAAAGTTACCATCGTTTTGATCAATGTGGGATTGTCATGTATTTAGATAGTGAAAATTGGCTAAAAGGTTCGATTGAATATGAAAATGAAGAGTTTCAGCATTTGGGAAGTGTCGTCACAAATCATGGGTTTTCTGACTGGGCAACAACCGAAATCGATGCTTCGATTAAGTCTATGTGGTACCGCCTAAGCAGACGCGAAGACGACTATTGTATTGAGTGCTCACCTGATGGCAAAACATTTCAGCAAATGCGCATTTGCCACATGTTCAATGGAAAGAATAAAATCCGCTTTGGAATTTACGCCTGCTCTCCTGAAGCATCTTCTTTCAAAGCTATCTTTACGAATATGCAGTTGCTGGATTGTCAATGGCCGGCTCATGATGGACAACAGCCGGATGAATCATAAGCGTCGCTGCTTTTCAAAGATTTTCTAAAAAACAAAAACCCTTGATTCCTCAAGGGTTCGAAATACATCTTTAGGATTAACGACGGATTTCTTTGATACGAGCTGCTTTTCCGTGTAATGCACGTAGATAGTAAAGTTTTGCACGACGCACTTTACCGTAACGAACAACTTCGATTTTGGCAACACGTGGAGTGTGTAGTGGGAAAGTACGTTCCACACCAACACCGTTAGAGATTTTACGTACTGTGTAAGTTTCGCTGATGCCAGCTCCACGACGTTTGATAACAACGCCTTCGAATAACTGAATACGTTCGCGAGTTCCTTCGACAACTTTCGCGTGAACGCGAACAGTGTCCCCAGGACGGAATGCTGGGATATCAGTACGTAATTGTTCTTGAGTTAGTTCTTGAATCAATGGATTCATCTTTATCATTCTCCTTATTCCAAACATTCATAGGACCACCTGTCCCAGCGGAATATCGTATAATAGATGAGCTTTACACTCACCTGAATATTCTAACAGAGGAACTTCTATCTGTAAAGATAAAATTCTTGTCAGAAGATGATTATTTCAATTTCCGGCGTGTTTTGATGAAGTGATTCTCCGCAAAATCAAAGCTGTCTTCACTAACATCAATTGTCAATCTGCGGGTAAGAAGCTCATTTTGAGTGATATTGATCAAATAATAGATTCCCTTTTCTTTAATTAAATAGTATTTGCTAGGATCACGCCAATGATCCTCCACTTCATGGATACCCGGAAGCAGTAAGAAATCGACAATCTTTTCTTTATTCGACATTTTTCTTTTACGGTATAACTCACAGATTGTTTCCGCGTTCGGAAATTTTTCTAATACGATTTGATCTTCCAACAAAGCATTTCCTTTAGGCTTTGTATAATTCGAGCGATCAATTGATTGTTTGATTAAGTGATTATCAATCGGTTCCTGATCATTAACTAAATAATCAATGCTCACTTGAAAAAGCTGGGCAATTCTCTTTAAATTATCGATATCTGGAATTCCGCGGTTGGTCTCCCATTTGGCAATCGCCTGTCTTGATACCTCTAGTTTTTCTGCCAAATCCTTTTGCGATAACTCTTGCTCTAATCGCAGTCGTCTAATTTTTTCTCCACTAAGCATCTGCTTTCCCCCCACTACCTTTTCTGATTCAATCATACAATTAATCAGTCGGTTATAGGAAGAAACTCTTTGTAGCAAAATAGTTACGTAACGTAACAAGGCTGATTTAATAGCATTTAATCAAACCACTAAAAGAGCCCTTGATATAAAAGGGCTCGACATACACTATTGTTCTTCTTGTTTGATCTCTGCTAAGAATTTTTCCATCTCAGGAGTCAATTCTAATTTTTCCAACATATCTGGTCGACGCAAATAAGTTCGGCGCAATGATTCTTTTAATTGCCATGCCTCAATCAAACGATGATTGCCGTTCATTAAAACTTCTGGAACTTTCATCCCCGCAAATTCAGCTGGTCGCGTATATTGCGGATGCTCCAGCAAACCTGTGGAGTGAGAATCTGTTTTTGCCGAAATCTGATTGCCTAACACTTCTGGTAACAGACGAACAGTTGCATCGATCATTACAACAGCGCCAAGTTCACCGCCAGTTAAAACATAATCGCCTAGTGAAACCTCATCAGTTACTAGCGAGCGAATGCGCTCATCATAGCCTTCATAATGTCCACAAATGAAGACTAATTGCTCCTCCTGTGAAAATTCCTCCGCCATATTTTGATTGAAAGGTTTTCCGGCAGGATCAAGTAAAATAACTCTTTTTTTCTGCTCACCGGTTTCCTCTTCAATCGCCTTTAAATTATCATAGATAGGCTGTACCTTCAGCAGCATACCTGCGCCTCCACCATATGGATAATCGTCGACTTGCATATGTTTATTCCCCGAATACGCTCGAAAATCATGGACATTGATCTCCAGTAACCCTTTCTCAATGGCCTTGCCGATGATCGATTCTCCCAGCGGACCTTCAACCATTTTTGGAAAAAGTGTCAGTACATCAATTCGCATCATCCAACAACCCTTCTGGAATTTCAACATGGACGATTCCTTCCGTTAAATCAATGTCTTTAACGACTGATTCGATGTAAGGAATTAATGCATCTTTTTGCCCTTTACGCTTAACTACCCAGACATCATTGGCTCCAGGAGATAAAATTTCCGTAATCTTGCCGATTTCCTTATCGTCTTCATCTACAACCGTTAATCCGATGATCTCATGGTAGTAATATTCATGTTCATCCAATTCCCTCAGCTGTTTTTCTGAGATTTTCAGAATGCCGTCGCGAAAGGATTCAACATCATTGATATTTGGATAGCCTTCAAAGCTAAGCAAATCAAAATTTTTATGTCGGCGATAACTTGCGATGGTTAGTGGAAGAACATCTTGCTTTTCGCGAAATAAGAAAAGCTGCTCCCCTACTTGGTAACGTTCCTCCGTAAAATCAGTCGTAGAAATCACGCGAACTTCACCGCGAATTCCGTGAGTATTGACGATTTTTCCAACTTTGTAATAATTAGTCACGTAGTTTCCTCTTTCTTTTCATCTATTTTGCCATTGAGACAGCCATTTTCAAGGCACTCATTGAATCGTTATTCATGATTGTGTATACTGTTTGATTGTTTTGCCAAACCACACGATTGGATTGATAATCACCTTTAGCCACACGTAATGAGATCTGGCCAGCATCATACGGAACTGGCAAGAAAGCTTCCTCTAAATATTCAACTGTTTGTTTGGCTAATGGAACAGGATCTTCTTGTTCAAGATTGTTTGCCTGTACAGCCAAGCTCCAATTGCCTTCTTTCCACATAACAAAACTAGACCCGGCACCAGCACTTCGGTAACCTGTGATAGTATGACCTAGATCAACCTGTTGACCATTTGCATCATAAGTCTGACCAACTTCATTTTTGGCAGTTTCCTTTGAGTCAAAGGACTGGCGCTGGAAATAAGCCACGGGTGTCTGATTCTTCAACGATGGATCATTAAAGGGGGTTGCTTCATTTACAATATAAAAATTGATCTTCAAAATACCTTGCTCTTCAGAAGCGCTGATTCCAATCTCCTTCCCGCTGCTGATAGTTGCTGGGTCGGGAAAATTATCATTTGGATAATTTGCCTTTAATTCATCGATTGCCGCCATCCCATGATTGCCGTGAGTGGAATCTGTACCAGAAGAATTCGTTGCTGCCTTTGTACTTGAAATGGTTGACGAATTTTTACTTGAATCACTTTTTTTCGAACTCACTGTGCTGGTATTCTCAGTCGTAGCAACAGTCGATTTCGTCGAGCTATCTTTTGAATCATTATTTCCAGAATTACATGCCGATAAAACAAACAATGCACTTAGCAAAATTAAATATTTTTTCATGATGGAACACCTCCACCCATAGTTTATCGTACTTCTAATGAAAAAACACCCGAATCAAACTGACTCGAGTGTTCTTACTTTATTTACCATCCACGATGTTGAGACGAACTTTTTTCGGTCCATTCGTTCGAACACTGTAAACGATCGTACGAATCGCTTTTGCTACTCGACCTTGTTTTCCGATAATTCTGCCGATATCCTCTGGTGCAACGACTAGGTTGTACTCAAAGAAATCTTTAGATTCTTCAATCTCTAACTTCACTTCTTCAGGCTTTGTCACCAAAGGGTGAACAATAGTCAACACAAGGTTAGTTAAATCTTGCATAATTGATCACCTTACTTCTTAGCGAATTTAGCTTCGTGGTGTTTTTGCATGATGCCTTCTTTAGAAAGAATGTTGCGAACGGTATCAGAAGGTTGTGCACCTTTTTGTAACCAGTTTAAAACATCTTCTTCTTTTAATACGACTTCTGCAGGGTTTTTCAAAGGATTGTAAGTACCCACAGTTTCGATAAAACGTCCATCACGAGGAGAACGAGAATCAGCAACAACGATACGGTAGAAAGGTTTCTTTTTAGAACCCATACGTTTCAAGCGAATTTTAACTGCCATTGTATAACTACACCTCCATATAATTAATCACAAGATGTAGTCTAACACGCTTTTAGTTAGCTGTAAAGAGTTTTTTCTTTACAGGTCTATTTTTCTTTCAAAGCATATTTTTTGCACATTTTACTTATTTTTTGTAAGATAATAAATGTAGATAACAACAGCGATCGTAATGATCGAATTAGGAGGAATTATTATGACAAAAACAATTGGTATTTTAGTCGGCAGTCTGCGCAAGGATTCTTACAATAAGATCGTTGCAAAACAATTTGCAGAATTACTGCCTGACGGCTTTGAAGCAAAATTTATTGAAATTGGCGATCTTCCATTTTACAATGAAGATCTTGAAGTGGAAGGCTCTGTTCCTGAAGCTTGGACACGTTTCCGTAACGATGTAAATAGCGTCGATGGATTATTCTTCGTTACTCCAGAGTATAATCGTTCTGTTCCAGCAGCGTTGAAAAATGCGTTAGATGTTGGTTCTCGTCCAATGGGCAGCAGTGTTTGGGGTGGTAAACCTGGTTTAGTCGTGACTGTATCCCCTGGTGGCCCTGGCGGCTTTGGTGCAAACCACGCATTACGTCAATCATTAGTTTTCTTAGACGTTCCTACTTTGCAACAACCAGAAGCTTACATCGGCGGCATTATGAATCTTGTTGATAATGACGGACATATTGCTGATGGTACGGTTGAATTCTTTAAAACAATCACAGATAAATATATCGAATTCTTCAATAAATTAGTTAAATAATTTCACCAGAAGACTGCGGATACTGTTCTTAAATGAACAATGTCCGCAGTCTTTTTTGATGCACTTATTATGCTATACTCAATTTAGAATTAGATTGGAGGATATCATTTGACTATTACTATTAGACTTGAAGAAGAACGAGATTATCGCAGGGTTGAAGAAATTACTCGCGAAGCTTTTTGGAATTTATATTTACCTGGAGCTGAGGAACATTACCTTGCACACACACTTCGCAAGCATCCGGATTTTATTCCAGAGCTGACCTTTGTCATTGAACTAGATGAAAACATTATTGGCAGCATTTTTTATAGTAAAGCTAAAATCGTTGATGCTGATAACAACGAGTATCCAGTCATTTCCTTTGGTCCCGTTAGTATCGCACCAGAGTATCATCGACAAGGCTATGGTCGAATGCTGAACGAACACTCCATCAATGAAGCAAAACGCTTAGGCTATGAGGCAATCGTACTGGGTGGCTTTCCTTATCACTACCATACATATGGTTTTATTGGCACAAAGAAGTACAACATCTCCATGCCGGATGGAAAATTTTATACTGGTATTATGGCCTTACCGCTAAAGGATGGGGCGCTTGATGCTATTAGCGGCCATATTGTCTTTTCAGAAGGGCTATATCCTGATCCCCAAGGATTAGAGGCTTTTGATCAAACCTTTCCTGAAAAAGAGAAGAAAGTATTGCCTTGTCAAGCAAAGTTTGAAGCAGCTGCAAGCGAAATCGATGAACATGAGTATTAAGACAGAACGCTCCTATTCTTTCCAATTTGAAAAGGAATAGGAGCGTTCGAATTTATTTTATAAAGAAATTTCGATTAAGCTTGCTTTAAATGTAGCTGTGCAAACTGACCGAACTGTTCTGTTTCGATCAACTTTAGTTTTTGTTGGTTGATTTGTGGCAAAAAGAGCGGAACGCCCTCGCCTAATAGTATTGGTACGATTTGAATCCACCACTCTTCAATTAAGCCAGCTTCAATCACTGGTTGCAACAAGGCACCGCCGCCAACAACCCAAATCGTTTTCTCTGATGGTAGATTTTGAATAAACGTTATAGGATCTTCATTAACCACTTGAAGATTGTCATCAACGTCTAAATCCGTGTGACTAAAGACAAAGTTTTCCTTCTCTGGATAAAGAATTTCTAACTGTGCATCACGTTTTACTACTTCATAGGTTCTGCGTCCCATCATCGTATAATCAATCGCTTGATAAAATACATCATAAGGTACTAGTTCGCCACCTTCTTGATGATACAACCAATTTAAACCGTCTTCTTTATCCGCTAAATATCCATCTAAACTCATTGCTCCGTAGAATACTGCGTGTGCCATCTAATCCCACCTCTTTCTTCTATTCATTTTATCAAGTGGCAAGACCAATTCAACTTTATTGCCTATCTTAGTCGTTTTGCTTCATCCCAGTGTTCAGCTCTTCATATCGGAAACATGCCATCTCATGATCGTTTACAATTCCAACTGCCTGTAAAAAAGCATAAATCGTTGTACTGCCGACAAATTTAAAGCCGCGTTTCTTTAAATCTTTGGCAATTCGGTCAGACAGCTCTGTTTTCGCCGGTACTTCTGAAGCATTTTTTATCTTATTATCTACCACTTGATGGTCGGTAAAGCCCCATAAATAATCAGAAAAGCTGACTCCCTCAGCTTGCATCGCTAGTATCTTTTGCGCATTGTTGATCGCCGCTTCGATTTTTCGACGATTGCGAATAATTCCTGCATCCTGCATTAGCGATTCGATCTTTGCTTCATCAAATTCTGCAACCTTTTTAATCTCAAATTGTTCATAGGCGTTGTCAAAATTATCCATTTTATTTAAAATCGTTTGCCAGCTTAATCCAGCTTGGTTCATATCCAAAACTAACTTTCGAAAAAGACGTTGATCATCGTATTCTGGCGTACCCCATACCGTATCATGATACACCTGCATATTTTCATTATTTCCTGACCATTGACACCGATACATCCGCATCACTCCTATTTTCAAATTTAAAAAACGAACATACGCTCCCCTTGAGTATACCAGAAAATGAAAAAAAGTCATTGCCTAACTGAAGTGTACTATGTATACTAGCACACGTAGATACATGGAGGTGAGTGTATGGTTCATATCGATAAAAACAGCAGCCGTGCTTATTACGAGCAATTAGTATTAGGAATCAAAGAAGACATCTTACATGGTATTTTACAGCCCGGAGATAAAATACCATCTGTCAGAGAAATGGCGAAGCAATTGTTAATGAACCCGAATACCATCAGTAAAGCCTATAAGGTATTAGAAACGGAAAAAGTACTTGTTACCGTCAAAGGCAAGGGTACTTTTGTACGCGCGATTGAAGAAACCCCTAGAGATGAGATTCGTATCCAAGAATTAAAAGAACATTTGAATGAACTTGTTATCGAGGCACGACATCTACAAATCTCGCAGAGTGAATTGATTGCTTGGATATATGAAGCAGAAAAAAATTTGGGAGGTCTTACCATATGATTGTAAAAAATTTGAACAAAAAAATTGATCAGCAACCAATACTCACAACGGTTGAGTTTGAATTAGCTGAACATGAGATCGTTGGGCTTGTCGGTCGAAACGGTTCTGGAAAGACCACCTTATTACGCGTAATTGCTGGACAATATTTACCTGATAGAGGAGATATATTGATTGATCAAAGATCGATTTATCAGCGACCAGAATTAAAACAGGAAATCTTTTTTATTGATGAAAAAGAAAATTTTTTCCGTCTCTATACTCTTAAAAAAATTGCGCGATTCTATCAACTAGCCTATCCAAAATTCGATTTTGTCTCCTTTAAAGAATTGGTAGGAATGCATGGGCTTCCATTGAATAAAAATTACCGCCAGCTTTCAAAAGGACAGCAAGCATTGTTCCAAATTATTTTAGCTGTGTGCTCTAATGCGCAGTATTTATTATTAGACGAACCTTTTGATGGGTTAGACATTATCGTGAAAAAAGAAGTGATTGGTTTACTGATGAGCCATTTAAGCGAAAATTCTTGTACGGCATTGATCGCTTCTCACAACTTACTGGAGCTGGAAAATTTGATTGATCGTGTATTGCTGCTAAAAGATCAATCGATCATCAAAGACTACCGTTTGGAAGATATGCGAGAAACAGCGAAAAAACTTCAGTTGGTCTTTAAAACAAAAAAAGTACCTATGGTAATCAAAGAAAATTCTAAAATGCTGGATTTTCAAGGTCGTGTCGTTACTGTTGTATTTGAAAATTTCACAGCAGAATTAGAAACAGCCATCAAAGAATTTGATCCGTTAGTATATGAAGAATTGCCTTTAACTTTAGAAGATCTTTTCGAAGCCAATTTAAAAACACGTAGAAAGGGGATTTTGAGATGATCCGTGCTATTATTTTTGAGCGTTATAAGAAAGTACTGATCGCCGCGTGTCTACTGGTGATTGGTGTGGGTGTATTTAACGCCTTAACTGAAAATAAACAATGGAAAATGATTTATCATGAACCTCATGCCAAAGAAAACTTTGAAAAAAATCGCGCTGGAATCACCTATTGGGATGAAAAAACGGAAAAAAATGTTCACTATACTTCTTATCACCAATTTCAAAAAGCTCAACTGGAATTTTATCACTCCGATTCAGGCGGTTTCGAAACACTTGAAGCCTCAAATTATTCTGAGAAAACTTTTTATTATTCAAATTTTTCAACCTATTTTAATGGTGCTTTATTGCTACTCGTTCCCTTATTAGGATTCTTGCTCTTCTTTATTGATCAGAAAACAGCTTTTAATCACTATCTTTTTTCATTAGGATGCTCACGAAAGATTCTATTTCAGAGTAAAATTCTCTATGTCGCCCTTCCTTTTTTATTGGTAACCCTGATTAGTCAATTTGTGTACGCCTTGCTGATCCATGCGCTGATTCCAGCTCCTTATATGAATGCGACCTTAGGACAATTAGTTACTTCTATAATTAGTCATTCTTCATTACTCTTTTTTTTATTTTGTGCAGGTACTTTTATTGGGTCTATGGTTGGAAATGTATTTTTTGGTCCCTTGACCTTATTTGTATTTCTCTTTTTGAGGAGTTGGCTGCCAAATGCGATCTATTCATTGAGTGACATTATAAACTTAGTAAAAGGATCAAGTCATTCCTCATTACCAAGAACTTTATTTGTTGATTCGGTTGGAAAAAACGGTGGCAATATGTTGGTAAACTGTATTTTGGTTGTCGTTGGTCTGCTTTTAATTTTTTGGACCTATCAAAAATTCCAGTCATTATCATTAGAAAACGATAATGCCTATTTGCTTCATAAAGAATCGCGCTGGCCGATCTGGGGAATGATGACGCTGTTTACTTCCTTTGTTCTCATTTTTAATTTCTTTAATCCTTGGATGATCTTTTTGACTAACCGAATGAGTCGGATCGATACGTCAATTAGCCAACCGATTCTATCGACTGTCCTAGTTACTCTAATCGTCGCCGGAATCTGTGGCCTTATACTGTTTTTCGGCGAAGTGACGAAACATCTAGCAAAGACTCTTAACAAGTTCAATCATCAAATGAGGTGATTCTATGGGTGTTTTAGATATTTTATTTTCTCTTTATCGAATCGGATGTGTCTTTCTACCTTGTCTGATTTATCAATATTTTTCGCTGAGAAAGAAACAGGAGAAAATTTTCATTTCATCAATGCTTTGGCGTTTTATTTTCTTATTTTATCTCTATCTGGTGATTGACGTGACCGGTGTCGGTACGTTGGAAGACCTTTTAAGTTATCCAGAATTGATTCGCCCCGAGGAAATTAATCTGGTTCCCTTTCAATCAGGCGTTGGTCTGTTGAATCTTTTGAATATCATTATGTTTACACCGTTAGGCTTTTTATTGCCGTTAGTTTGGAAACAGTGTCGCAAACCTGTGGTGTCGGTTTTGCTGGGTTTCCAATTTTCATTGATGATCGAATTGCTCCAATTGTTTAATCGTCGGGCAACTGATATTGATGATTTATTGATGAACACGTTAGGTGCATTTGTCGGTTTCCTAATTTGGTTGCTTTATCGCAAATTATTCAATAAAACTCCGAAAGAAATCCAGTCTTTCTCGCAAAGAGAACCACAGATTTATCTCATTTTGAGTCTTGCCGGCGTCTTTTTCCTGTATCATTGGCGTTTCTTTTTAGAGCTAGCTTATTTTTAACTTAGAAAAATTGATTTTCTCTATTATGGAATAAAATCCACAAAATAGCGTCTATCTCAAAAACGAGATAGACGCTGTTTTACATCGTATTTCTAACAAATTTCTTCTATTATTTACGCTTCTTTTTTCTCTTCTTGTTTTTCTTGACCATCCGGTTCATCGCCATCTTACCCATTTTGCCTTTGATACCATTGCCAAACATTTGATCCATCCCAGCAGGCATGCTGCCTTTACTCATTTGCTGCATCATTTTCCGAGATTCTTTGAATTGCTTAATCATGCGATTGACTTCGACAACTGAGTTTCCTGAACCAGCAGCGATCCGCCGACGACGGCTAGGATTTAATAAGTCTGGGTTTTCACGTTCAGCAGGGGTCATGGAGTAAACCATCGCTTTTTTACGTTCAACATCCTTTGGATCAACCTTGACATTTTCTATCCCTGGCATTTGACTCATCCCTGGAATCATCTTCAGTAAATCTTCGATTGGTCCCATGCCCATCACTTGGTCTAGCTGCTCAATGAAATCATTGAAATCAAAGCTGTTTTCCTTCATCTTGCGAGCAAGTTCTTCAGCTTTCTTTTCATCGTAATCTTGCTGTGCTTTTTCGATCAAAGTCAGCATGTCACCCATACCTAAGATTCGGCTAGACATCCGATCTGGATGGAAGACTTCTAGGTCGGTTAGTTTTTCACCTGAACCGATGAACTTGATCGGTGCTCCCGTCACAGCACGGATCGACAGTGCCGCACCACCACGAGTGTCTCCATCTAATTTGGTAATAACGACCCCAGTGATTCCTAATTGTTCATTGAAGCTTTGCGCCACGTTAACCGCATCTTGTCCAGTCATTGCATCAACGACTAATAGAATTTCATTTGGTTGAGCGATTTCTTTGATTTGTTTCAACTCATCCATTAATGCTTCATCAATATGTAGACGACCAGCCGTATCAATTAGAACATAATCATTTTTATTTTCGCGGGCCTTTTCCATCCCTTGACGGACGATTTCAACAGGACTGACATCTGTACCCATATCAAAGACTGGCACGTCTAATTGTTGGCCTAATACTTTTAATTGGTCGATAGCCGCTGGACGGTAAACGTCTCCTGCGATCATTAGAGGACGCGCTTTTTCATTTTTAATCAATTGGTTGGCAAGCTTTCCAGCAAAGGTTGTTTTACCTGCCCCTTGCAAACCTGCCATCATGATTACTGTCGGAATTTTTGGTGATTTCTCAATTCCAACCGCTTCTGATCCCAATGTTTTGGTTAATTCTTCATCAACAATCTTCACGATTTGTTGTGCGGGAGTTAAGCTCTCTAAAACTTCTACGCCCAAAGCACGTGTGCGCACTTCTTTGGTAAATTGCTTTACAACTTGTAAGTTAACATCGGCCTCTAATAAAGCGAGACGAATTTCTCGCATCATTTCAGTAACGTCAGCTTCTGTAACCTTTCCTTTTTTACGTAGTTTCCCCATCGCAGCCTGCAGACGCTGCGTCAAATTTTCAAATGCCATTGCTTATTTTCCTTTCTATTCATCTAAATCTTGTAAGCCGGTAATTGTTTCGGCTAAAAACTCATCCTTGGGATAATGCTCCGTCACATATAACGCCAACTTATCCAGTTGTTCTTCTCTTACGATGTAATCAGAAAACAAATGAAGCTTGCGCTCGTAATCCTCTAAGATTTTTTCTGTTCTTTTGATATTATCATAAACCGCCTGACGACTCACCTGATATTCCTCAGCAATCTCTCCTAGAGAAAAATCATCGGCGTAATACAACTCCATATAATTCATTTGCTTCTCAGTTAAAAGCGTCGCGTAAAATTCAAACAACGCATTCATGCGATTCGTTTTTTCGATCTCCATTACGTTATCCTCATTTCTTGCCAGTTTTCTTCAGAATAAACAGGTAAGCCTTGTCGGATAAAATACGCGGTTGCCACACCCATTCCTTTGATCCGAGTTCCAGAAAAGCTGCCATCATAAATCAAGCTGCTGCCACAAGATGGGCTTCTCTCCTTTAAAACCAGGCCCGTAATCTTCAGCTTTTGTATTTCTTCAAAGGCCTTGATTGCTCCTTGTTTAAATTCCTCTGTCAAATCATTGCCCTCTTTATCTAGAACTTTTGCTAGGCCTTCCCACACAGCGAAACCATCACCGCCCTGTATCTCAGCAGGATGTCTAGGTGTCGGTAAACCGCCTAAAACCTCTGGACAAATCATGATTGCCTGATTCTTCTCAACTAGCTTTTTCAGCTCTGTAATTTCATTTGATCCACCATCATAACGACAAGCTACCCCGCCCAAACAAGCACTGATCCCTAGCATTGTTATTTCTCCCAACAAATTAATAGAAAATAGGTGACAAAACTGCCTTCCCATTATACCATTTATTCAGGTATGGAAATAGTCTTTCACAAATGTTCTTATAAAAAAGGAGACACATATGAAACGTGTATTAGTTGTAGACGATGAGATTTCAATCGTAAAGTTATTGAGCTTTAATTTAGAAAAAGAGGGCTACACTGTCACCACTGCTGAAGATGGAAAAGAAGGCTACGAATTAGCCTTAAATGAAAAATTTGATTTCATTATTTTAGATGTGATGCTGCCGTCAATGGACGGTCTGGAGATTGCAAAAAAACTGCGTCAGGAAAAAGTCGATACCCCGATTTTAATGTTGACCGCTAAGGATGATGCCATTGATCGCATCCTAGGCTTAGAGATCGGCGCTGATGACTACCTGACCAAGCCCTTTTCTCCAAGAGAAGTCCTAGCCCGCATGAAAGCAATCTTTCGTCGTGTAGAGCCGCGCCAAGAACCTGTTGAACACGAGTTTTTAACTGCTGGCGATATTAAAGCGGATTTATCAAATTATCAGGTCACAGTACGAGACAAAAAAATTGAACTGACACCAAAAGAGTTTGAACTTCTAGTCTATTTCATGAAACGTAAAGAACGTGTGATTGATCGTGATACCTTACTTGATCGCATCTGGCAATATGATTTTTCTGGTCAAAGTAGAATTGTCGACGTTCATGTATCACACCTGCGGGAAAAAATCGAGATAGATCCTAAACATCCACAATATCTACAAACCGTTCGCGGCTTTGGCTATAAGTTTCAGGTGCCAGCACAATGAAACGCAAACACTTAGATTATCTTGTCCCTTTATTGCTTATTTGTTTGCTCTTTCTCGGCAGCTGGAAATTAGCCAACCATTTTTATACAAAAGAATTGTTAGAGCAGCAAGAGGAGTTTTTGAGTAGTAATGGTGAACTAATGATCCATCGATTGGATCTTGCTCAACTTGATTCTAACGAGAATAAAAAGGCGATAGAGAGTTTTTCTAGAGAGGCCAATGATCGGATCACTCTGTTAGATGCTAAGGGGAAAATTATTTTTGACAGCTCCGAACCGCAGCTTTCTGGTAGCCGGGAAAATCGACCAGAAGTAAAAATTGTTTTAAACAGTAATATTGTTGGTTCTTCCGTTCGATACAGTGCTACCTTAAAAACTGAATTGCTCTATACTGCTCAACCCATTAGGTCTGGCGATAAAACAGTTGGTATTTTAAGAGTAGCAAAAAGAACCTCCGCCTTTCAGCCGAAAACACGTAACTTCCAGCGAACGATTTTTGTTATCTTACTGCTATTTTATACATTTATCTATTTAATTATTTGCTACTTGACCTATCAACGGAATCGACCAATCGAAACCGTTCTCCCAGTTTTACAGCGGATGTTGAAAGAACCAGAGAAAAGCAATTACGTGATGCAGGATTCGCCGCAATGGCAGGAGCTCTATGTTACTGTGAATCAGATTAGTGAACAGTTGAATGCAACCTATGCTGCCTACACATCGACAGAAGAACAATTCTCCACACTTTTCCATGAACTGACGATTGGTGTCTTCATCATTGATACCGATGGGCGCTTTATCATGATTAATCCGTCTATGGAAGAGCTACTGCAAATCGGCGGGATTAGTCAACAATATTATTGGCAGGTGATTGAGGATCATAAGTTCATCCAATTGATCCAACAGGTATTAGTCGATAAAAATCAAGTCCATCAGGAAATCTCGACTAAACTACCAAGCGCGATGAATTTGGATATTCGTTTACGCTATATTGAAAATGAAGTCGAGGGCGATCAAATTATGGGAACCGTCTACGACTTGACACATGTTCGTCGTTTAGAAAAAATTCAAAAGGATTTCGTTGGAAATGTCTCCCACGAATTGAAAACACCGGTTACCTCGTTACTAGGATTTACAGAAACGCTCTTGGATGGTGCGAAAGATGACCCCGAGCTGACCGCAGAATTTTTGACAATCATGCAAAATGATGCCAAACGATTGCAGCGACTGATTCAGGATATCATCGAATTATCAAAGGATAGCAATGATCTAGCAGAAGATCGGCAAACAATTGAGATAAATTATTTTTTGCACCAGCAAATTGAGTTATATCAGCATCTACTAAGGGAAAAACAGATCACTGTTTCAATTGAGGGCATGGAAAATTGTTTTTACCAGACACGTTTGACTTTCTTTCAACCGATCATAAAGAATCTTTTTGAAAATGCAATTCAATATTCTCCCGAAAAAAGTCAAATTGAAATAGCCTATCATCTAACCGATCAATTAGAAATAACCGTAACAGATCATGGCATCGGTATTTCAAAGGAAGATCAAAAACGAATTTTTGAACGTTTTTACCGTGTAGACAAAGCCCGCGCTCGTCATTCTGGCGGAACCGGATTAGGTCTTGCAATTGTTAAAGAATACAGCGAGATCCTCGGCGGTGAAGTCAAGGTCGAAAGTCACCCTCGCTTAGGCTCCACCTTTACAATTAGATTGCCAAACAAATAATTGACAAATAAAGTAACCCCGCTAGTGTTTTCATGATGAAAACACTAGCGGGGTTCGACTTTTTTCTTTTTAGTTATTATTTCACTGTTCCATCAGCAGCGCGTTCAACCTTCATTGAAGTAATTGGCAGATAACCTAATTCCTTCACCGGTCCATTTTGCACATCATCGCTAACCATGTATTCTAAGAAATCGGCTAACGCTTTTTCCGGTTTGCCATTTGTATACATGTGTTCATAAGACCAGATCGGCCATTTGTTGGTCGTAATGTTTTTATCGTTTGCTGTAACGCCGTCTAATTGTAGCGCTTGTAAACTATCATCAACATACGATAACGCAAGGTAGCTAATTGATCCTGGAGTCTCCGCTACAATTTTTTTCACTGTTCCTGATGAATCTTGCTCTTGTGACTGAATTGGCTCTTTTCCATCTAAGCCCCATTTCTCAAAAGTCGCACGGGTTCCACTGCCAGAAGCACGGTTAACCACCTGAATGGCTTCATCCTTGCCTCCCAGTTCTTTCCAGTTTTTGATTTTTCCGGTAAAAATATCGATTAGTTGTTGTTTAGTAATATCTTTTACACCAACATCTTTATTAACCACTGGAACAAAACCAACGACTGCTACTTTATGATCAACTAACTTGCTGGCATCTACGCCATCTTTCTCTTCAGCAAAAACATCGGAATTTCCAATTTCAACCGAGCCGCTCTCAACTTGACTTAAGCCCGTGCCGCTACCGCCACCTTGCACAGAGATTTGGACATTTGGATGATCCTGTGTGTAGCTTTCTTGCGCCGCATCAACTAGCGGTTGTAGAGCTGTTGAACCTACTGCTGTAATTTTTGCGGTGTCCTCTTTCGCTGATCCTGAATCCTTTGTTGCGTTTCCGGTACCGCACCCTGCTAAGAGAATTCCTGAAAATGCTAATGCTAAAATAATTTTCTTCATCATGTACACTCCTCAATTTAGATAGTAAACAGTTTTTATAAGGGAAGCGACAGTATGCTTTTGCCGTGTCTCTTATTTTTAGTACACCGTTACTTTACCAATGGAACGTAAATATCTGATTGAAGCTATGTAAACGATTCGTAAAGAACTGTAAATATTGAGTAAAGACAAAAATGCTTACTTTTAATTAGTTTTGGTGTACAATACTTTTGTAATGAAAAGTATAATCGAGAGAAGCGAACCAACATGTTAGTGATTACTTATGCAATAAACAACTCAGAAAAAGAAACAACTTATCCTGGTACCGACGATTTTGTTGCGGCACAACTAAAAGAGGTGCCTGATCTGCCTGATTTTTATCATGTTGTAAAAGCGACTGTTGATAGCAACGAGATTGCTTTGAAGGACAAAACGATCAGCGGTCTATTCAACTATCTAAACAAGTAAGTAGTATTCGGCAAAAAGAAACGATCAAACCTAAAAAGATTTGATCGTTTCTTTTTATTTTCCTAGGTAGGTTGACAAACGGTTCATGGCTTCAACCAAACTCTCCATTGAAGCAGCATAACTAATCCGAACATAGCCTTCACCTTCAGGTCCGAAGGCAATTCCTGGGATAATTGCTAATTGATTTTTTTCAGCTAAATCAATACAAAAAGCCATTGAATCTTGCTCATATTCAGCTGGAATCTTCGCAAAAATGTAGAAGGCTCCTGACGGACGTGCCACCTCAAATCCCAGTTTCGTCATTGCTTGATAGACATAATCCCGACGTTCTCGGTATTCTTCCCGCATGACCTCTGCATCAGAAATTCCCTGAACTAATGCCCGAACCGCGGCCTTTTGCGAGATCGTTGAAGCCGCTGTAACTAAATACTGATGAACTTTAATTATTTGTTCTACCAATTCTGCTGGAGCAAAAATAAATCCGATTCGCCAGCCTGTCATCGCATGAGATTTTGATAACCCATTGATGACGATTGTTTGGTCGCGTAAATATTTTCCAAATGAAACATGCTTCGTTTCATAATTTAATTCACTATAAATTTCATCACTGATCACAAAAATTGGGTACTTTTTCAAGGTTTCACTTAAAGCAGATACTTCTGCTTCATTATAGGCAACGCCTGTAGGATTTGATGGCGATGTAATGATGATTGCTTTCACCTTATCGCCGTGTTCTTCCATTGCCTGATCGATTTGTTCCGGCGTTAAAACAAAACCTGTTTCCCGCGTATCAATATAAACAGGTTCAGCACCTGCTAATAAGATTAATGGCTCATAGCCTGGATAAGTCGGAGCCGGAAGCAATACCTTATCACCAGCCTCCAAAATTGATAACAAACTTGCCGACAACGCTTCCGTTGCCCCTACTGTCACCAAAACTTCAGTTGTAGGTTGATAATTGACCGTATATTTTTCAGATAAAAATCGACTCGCTGCTTCTCGAACATCAATTAGACCCGACATGCCAGTATAATGACTAAAATTATCTTTAATCGCCTGTTGCCCTGCTTCTTTCACGTGTTCAGGGGTATTAAAATCCGGCTCTCCTAACGTCAACTTCAACATATTAGGAATTCCAGAGACTTTTTCATCAAATTGACGAATCAATGAGACGGCGATTTCATAGACATTTTTGTTAAATCGATCTTGCAATTTATTCATATAACCCCTCCATTTCTAATCATATTATCACAAAAGCTCAGATAGTAAAGGAAAAATATCGGCTCCATGCTAGTGATTTGAAAAGAATCGTCATTCTTACATGATTTATTTCAATACTTACACTCCCTTTTTAGAAGTTTACTAATTTAATGTCTCTTTCTTTTTTAGAATCGTAAAAACCATTTTAAAATAAAAAAATTTAGCTCTAAATAACTTATGATTTATTGATAACAGTATAAAAGAACTTTCATTATCCATAGTATTTTACTGTTTTGTGTTGAATTGACCATTTAACAATCATAAAATAACCATACAATAAATGATTGTCGAGGTGATCCCTACAATGAGTAAGAAAACAATCATGCGTGTACCCTTTGTTTTCTATTTAATTCCCTATGTTCATCTATCTTTAGCAGTTGATTACTTATTTGATTCAATCATAGGGATTTTTCTATTTCTGCTCCTTACCATACTGATTGGCTTTTATGCAAAAATTACTAAGCAGCTATCCTTATTGGTTTTTGGTAATCTCGTCAATATCATATTGAGCTGCTCATTAATTATTTTTAAGAGTCCTTTAGTCAGCCTATATCATTCCACTTCGCCTTTTATAGCGGCAATCCCATTGATCGTTCTCTTTTTGATGACACAATTAACTGGTATTTTTTGGGGCTATGTCCTTCATAAAGAAATGTCGATTTCAATCAGTAAAGAAAAGAAGAATTAAAAAGCTTCGGATCAGTATGAATGATCCGAAGCTTTTTTGTATCAACTTACTTCTAAGTCTTTGGTTGGTTTAATCCATATTTCGATCTTTGGCTCATCTGTTACATTTACATATTTTTGCACTAGAAAAGGAGCCATATTCTCCATTTCTATTCCATGCCTTTTGAGCCAAGTCCCAAAGAAATAGTCGTTTGCCTTGTACAAAGCATCTTCTACCAGATACTTGAAGTTTTCCGCTTCAAACGTGCAAACATAGTAGATTCCAGGGTTCATTTGATAGTGATTATAATTCGTCAAGGTTTGAGCATCCGATAATTCACCTACAAAATATTGGACTTTTTCAGGAGTGGTATCACTCGTAAAGCAGTCAATCTGTACCCCATTCTCAATTAAATTAGGAATCGTTTCTTGTTTCTCATGAAATTCATCCCATAACTCAATCAATACATTGACTCCTACTTTGTTCATTTCACGCGACTCGACTTGTCTGGAAAATCCAGTATAGTATTCGGTTTTTGCCAGTTCTCGCCTGTTTACTTCAAGAACTAGATCGTCTACCACTAACGGCACCCCTTCATCCACCACCGTATAATAAATCGATAGATCCGGCTTTAAAAAATCCGTCAATAACAGATCATTTTTACGATAAGTCTCCGGCGTAACACCATATATTTCTTTGAAAGCTTTTGTAAATGTCTCATGACTATTAAAACCGAATTCACAAGCTATGTCAGCGATCCGTTTATCGGTCTTCAACAACGATTTAGCATTTGCTACTCTTCTCGCTTTGATATACTCATTAACTGTTTTTCCAACCAAACGGTTAAATAATTTTTGAAAATAGTATACCGATAGATAAGATACCTTTGCTAATTCTTCGATTGATAGCTCTTCCTTGATATTTTCTTCCACATAATCCACTGACCTTTGAATAGCATCCCAAGCATGCATCTAACTCACCCCTTATTTAAATAAATCTGATTTTCATGCCGCCATCATCTTTATAAGAAAATAGTAGCATATCTTTTAGATGCAGGCTTGTTCGCTAGTGCTATCTGCTATTTATCTAACTCTTCAATCGGTGTGATCACTGGTTTGCCATCTTTAACTAACAACGGTGTCAATCCCCCAGCGTAGCCTACTTTATTGAACATATAATTCACACCCGTCTTTCGATCAACAAAAATCATGATGGCATCCAATTTTCCTTGAGAATAAACCCTTACAAACCGATCCTTTGTCATTACAATTCCTTCTTTCTGTTTTTTTGTAGAACGTTTTCATGAAACTAAATTTAGCGTAACACAACCAATTTATCTGGACAATTGCTAATATTCATTATTCTTCAAAAAATGTGAAAAAAATTGCTATAAAAGATGGTTAAATGAACTTATTCTTGCTTTAATTAATGAATTAATTAACCTTCACGAACTATTCTTGCTAAACCTTAAACTGTCATAATCAACGAAATCAATCAAAAAAGTTCCAAACTCAAAATATGAGTTTAGAACTTTTTTGTCTATAATCTGAGAGAAATTATTGCAACGATTTCTCAGTTTTTTTTACAGGTATTTGAATTTCCGTCAGCCAATCATCTTCACTATCTTTATTCCACATACCATCGATATAACTTTCTCGAATAGAACCAATAATCTCATAATCATTATCCTCAACAAATTTAATCGCTGCTGCGAATGCTCTAGGAATATTTTCATAAGGACCTTTGTGCATTGTACAGACTGCTTGAGGCACTTCATCCATCCTCTTAAATTTTAATTCATCCGTTTCTTCTTTCATTTCAACTACGGATTCACAGACTTCAATATCGATGTTCTCTTCTTTATATCCAGCATCATGATAAATATTGAAGCAGTATTCAGGCAATGCACAGACACAACCAGCCTTCTCCATCTGTGAGCCCATCTCAGGAATCATTGATGAAAGAGCTTCAAAGCTGGGAATGATTTTCCTCATTGATGCAACGATGACTTCTGGTAATCGTTTAATCACCATATGATAATTATCATCCTCTTGCTGCAAATACCCTTCAATCTGAGAAAGCATCGACATTCGATCAGAAATTTCCTTCATCAGCTGCTGCTTTTTTCTTTGTAATATCCGCTGCTCACTTTCGCCATCTTGTACACGTTTAATTTCTTCTATACTATAGCCAATTCTGCGTAATGCGAGCAAACGATGCAGAGGTTCTAATTGACTCGAACTATAGTAGCGGTAGCCGTTATCAGGATCGATAAAACGGGGGCGAAGCAGCCCCACTTCATCGTAATAGCGTAGTGCTTTGATTGTAACCTGATTCATTTTAGAGAACATACCAATGCGGTATAATTTTTCTTCAACTTTTTCACATTCGTGATCCACTTCTTTTCCCCCTAATTTCTGGCTATTCCCAGCGAAAGAATTTCGCTGCTAAACCGAATCCCACAATCGAAATTACACTCAACAATATTATGACAAATTGTGGATTTCCAACTGGTTGATTTAGACTGACGCTTTTTAACAATTGAACACCTTGGGTTAAAGGAAGCACGCTGGCTACTTTCTGCATCCCTCTTGGAAAAATTTCAAAGGGAATCACTGCGCCAGATAAAAAGAGCATCGGAAAATAAACCAGACTGCACACAAGGTTTGCGATCTTCATATTTTTACATAGACTTGCAATCAATAATCCCAAACTGTACATAGCAATCATAACTAAAAAATAACTAGCAATCAATAAGAGCCAATTACCCTGCATTCGATAATCAAGAAAGACGATGGCTGCCAATGCAACGAGTCCTGCAGAAATAATCGCCGTTGTCATAGCTACTAACACCTGAGTTGCGATTAAATGTCCAGGTGAAGCGGGTGTCACGAAAAAGTGCTTCAATATTTTCTTGTCGCGATAATCACAAATTGTTAATGGAATTCCCATAAATGCAGTGGCGCAAATGCCAACGACTAAAAGCGAGCTAAAACTGCTGTCTAAAAAAGTATAGGATGTATTTCCCGCCTGCTTATTTCCAGCAATCATGGTCGTCAATAGCAATACACCTAGAGGCATTCCAATCCCGAATAAAATCCCATCAATAGAACGAATCGCCAATTTTCCTTCAACCTTTGCCAAATTGATTACCTTATTCATCTTCGTCCTCCCCTACAAACCAAAGATACGCGTCTTCTAAATTACTCTGAGAACTCTCCGCCAATAATTCTGGAATACTTCCTTCAACGACAATGCTGCCATTCTTAATGAGGCAAATACGATCACATAGAATTTCAGCTTCTTCCATATAATGCGTCGTCAAAAAGATTGTTAAATTGGTCTTCTTTAATTTTAGCAAAGTCTGCCAAACCGTTCTGCGTGCCTCCGTATCTAATCCAGTCGTTAACTCGTCCAAGAAAATAATCTCTGGATCAGGAATCAAGGCTAACACGATCGAGAGCTTTTGTTTTTCTCCGCCTGAAAGCTTCTCAACAGGTTGCTTTTTAAACTTCTCTAATTTAAACAATCTCAACAACTCACGGTAATCTCTAGGTTTTTGATATAAACTAGCCAATTCTCGACATAGCTCATTCACGTGAATATTATTTTGATAGCTGGAAGATTGCAGCTGAACTCCAACTTTTTCGAAAACTTCTCGTCTTCGCTTACGTGGATCTAATCCTAAAATTTTTGCTGATCCATAATCAGGCCGTTTAATACCCAACAGTGTTTCAATAGTGGTCGTTTTCCCCGCTCCATTTGGCCCCAATAAACCAAAAACTTCACCCTTATTGATGGTGAAGGAGAGTTGGTTGACGATTTTCCTACCTTTGATTTCTTTAGTTAATTGATCAGCTGTAATAGCTACACTCACGATGATCCTCCCCTTTCATTAACAGAATACTGTCTCCTGTTAAGGGAGAGTCAACAGCTTTTCATACTTTTATTGCGGCCTTACTATGAAAATCGTTCCCTCTTTTTGATAACCTTGCTTTTCGTAATAGGGATCAACATCGCTCATAACATATACCGTTTGTTCAGGGAAATCTTTGCAGGCTTGCTCCATTAAAAAGCGACCATAGCTCTTTCCACGACAATCAGCATCTACTAATAAATCATAAACATATACGCCAAAACCATCATCTTCTCGGCAACGAACATACCCACAAATCTTTTCTTTCTCAAAAAGTAAATAAGTTATTGATGTCAATAAAACTCGCGCGTATTTTTTCTTCCCTTCACCATTACAATAATCTGTCCAATCAGACTCCTTTTCCATCATTTTAAATAAATCCTCTGCATCCTCCTCTTGATAAGGGCGAATATACCAAGAATTTTCCATCAAAAAAACTCCTTTTTATTTTATACTAACAAATAACCATCAAAATACTAGAATTTACACAATTTAATAGATTGCTATTCTCTAATAAAAAAACGTTAACTATAAATGGTGGAAACAAAAAAGGACACTCATTTTTGAATGTCCTACTTACTTAACCCTTAAAATATTCTCTGGTGGCCTTTTCGTCTATCTCAAGCTGCTGAATCAATCCTTCAACGGATTCAAAAGCTACTTGTCCCCGCAACATATGATACCAACGTACCTTAACTTTTTCACCATAAATTTCTTCATTAAAGTCTAAAATATTGATCTCAACTGTCAACATACGATTGGTTCCAAAAGTATCATTATGACCTATCGAGCCCATCGCTGGATACCATTGATCGCCAATTTGAATTTCATTGACATAAACGCCTTCTTTTGGCAATTTCATATCATCGGGTACTTGGATGTTGGCTGTCGGATAACCAAGTTTTCGACCCCGTGCTTCGCCATGAATCACCGTTCCGCTAATCTCATAAATATAGCCAAGTAAATGATTGGCCTCGTCTAGACGCCCCTCAGACAATAACCGGCGAATTCGCGAAGAACTAATTTTTTCAGTCTCGTGTTCTTCTGTTTTTTTAGCAACAATTACTACCTCAAAGCGCTCTTTCGCATAGTTAGGTAAGTTTTCGGCATCAGCCGTTTGGTCTTTTCCAAAATTGTAATCAAAACCTGAGACTGCCACTTTTGCGTGTAGCCCTACGATGTATTGATCGACAAACTCTTGAGGACTTAACGCAGCGAACGAAGATGTGAAGGCTACCTCGTATAACAAATCAACACCCAGCTCGGACATCCGTTCTTCTTTCTGCTTCAAAGTCGAAAGATATTGAATCGGCTTGCTCTGTACTTGTTGAAAAACAATTGCCGGATGCTGATTAAACGTCATCACAGCTAATTTTAAATTTTTTTCTTTCGCAATTTTTTTACCAGTATTGATGACTTCTTGATGACCACGATGAACACCATCAAAAAATCCTAACACCAACACACAATCTCCAACAGGAATTTCCTCTGATTTATATGGATGCCGTAATTTAACAATTTCCATTTAGTGTGCCTCCTAATTCATATTATTGTATTTATTTTTCTTGAAGAAAAATAAGTCTGATTTTCATGCCGTATATCATCCAACTATACATACATTTTTCCTAATCGTAATCAGATTGGGCTTTTCCTCTTTAATCACTGCCAAAAGTTGGATTGACATCCTAATTCATATTATTGTATTTATTTTTCCTCAGCTACTAAGCCTGAGGAACTTGAGCAATCTCGTTTCGAATTACTTTGCTTGGTTTCAAAAGCCAGTTTTTTTCTGGGTGTTGTCCGTAAAGACTAACTAATTTTCCTTGATAAAAAAATGCGATCAGATCAGCTGGCATCTTTTTGATTCCAAAAGATTTCATAGATAGAACTTGTCCATTTTTTACCTTTTGCCAAGCAGCATCTGTTAAGTCAATTCGCGGAAATTCCTTCATTGCCTCTTCAATCGGTTGCAATGCTTGATTGATCTGACCTTTTTCCATCAATTCGCTAACTTGCGACAATGTGACTGCCTGTCCCACTGAAAAACCGCCGCTGACTAAACGAGTAAGATCGGACATATGAGCAGGATAGTCTAGCTTTGCCCCAAGATCAACAGCCAAGGTCCGTACATAAGTACCTTTCCCGCAAGTAACTTGAAATCTCCAACTCTGAGTTTTTGCTTCTTCATTATAAATCGGAGCAGTCGTACGTTTAAAACTCTCAATCTCCGCTTCCCGTTCAGGGCGATCTACCGTTTCACCAGCACGCGCATACTCATACAATCTTTTCCCGTTGACTTTAACCGCTGAATACATTGGTGGTATCTGCTTGATTTTCCCGATAAAAGCAGCCATTACTCGATCAATTTCAGCTTCAGTTAAAGGGCGGTCTACTGCTTTTTTCTCTACTATTTCACCACTGCGATCTTCTGTAGTTGTAGAAAAGCCCAACGTAATCTCACCTTCATAAATTTTCCCACTATCTTGTAAATATTCGATCACCTTGGTTCCCTTACCAATACAGATAGGTAATACCCCATCGACGTCAGGATCCAAAGTTCCCCCATGACCAACCTTTTTTGTTTGTAAAATTTTTCGTAATTTAAAGACACAGTCATGACTTGTCATGCCGCGCTCTTTCCATAACGGCAAGATACCGTCCATCGCTGTTTCCTCATTTCTATTTATAATCAACGCTCCCATTATAGCATAGCTAATCTAAGAAATAACCAGCCAACTCTCTGAAGATATTTACCTGATCTTTTATTAATGCCAAAGAAAAAACCGCCAAGTTGACGGTTAATATTTCTTTTCTTTTGCTTTTTTCTTTTGTCGTTGTCGACTGATCACAAATGAAATACTTGGTTCTGATCGCTGCTGCATAGCGTAAGACTCTAATTGATTAACTTGATCACGATAATTATTTGCTGAAAAATTGGTGATATCTTCGCTTACTTCATATTTATCAATAATCTTTCTCTCTAAATAAAATCCGCGTATCAATTCTTTCGCATAAAGTGGATCTTGCTGAATCAAATAAGTACCAAATAAACCATGTCCACTGACCTGATTCATCAAATTTTTTCGTTCATCCACAAAGAAATCAATCAAGTCCTCATCATAAACATCCCGTAGATTTTCCAAACTATCCAAAATAGCTTCACTATTGCGAATAAAGATTTTTCTAAGAGTTGAAATATCTTCGTTATCAACCGTCTCTTTACGCTTTTGCCGACGTTCCCAAAACATTTTTGGATGCATGATAATACGAATAATCCGCCGTACAAAAATTAACCAAAAGCTAAGCAATGACAGCATCTGTTTTGTCACTGACTCAGACACATTTGAAATGAAACGAGAATACAACCGATACGCACCTGAATTGATCTGATGTCTTCTAAAACTTTCATCTAATCCATCTCGTTCAACTGAAATAATCAACGCTTGGATTTCTTGAAATTCTTGTTGCGCACTTTCCGGCATCGAATTATTGAAGAGCGTTTGGATTCTTCCTTGATAATTTGCGATCACCGCAAGCAGTGCAAAGCGTTCTTTTTCATTCAATTTTTTATTATCCAAATCTTCGTAAAGCTCGCTAATTACTTCCCGTAAAATTAACATTCGTTTAGGATCAGTTGGCGGTACCACTTCACCTTCAGATAAGATTGGTAATAAAATCATTCCGATAATCAATGTTAGAAAAGTCACACAGGCGGTGATAAACAGCAGTAAAGATCTCTCAGGAAACTCCAATCCATTGATCGTTGTTGGTAAAATAAAAATAGTTGCGATACTAACTGTTCCTTTGACACCACCAAAGGTTAACAGCAAGCGGTCTCTCAGCTGTTCATGATTTTTCTTCCAGCCTTGAGTCACAATGTAATAGCCGCTAACGAATAAAAAGCGTAAAACAAATAGTAAGGCTGTCAATAATAATACAATCCCTAACAAATGCACATTGGAATAATTTCGACTATTCCACACAGGAGAAAAAACTTGAGAAAGTTCAATTCCCAAAAAAATGAAAACCAATGCATTCAACATAAAGCTAATCGTACTCCACGAGCTTTCAGTTACATTGGAAAGCTGTGCCTCAAATAGATTTACACGACGGAAGCCGGTGGCCTGCAATACACCCGTCACAACCGCTGCGATAATTCCTGACGCATGAAACAATTCAGCAATAAAATAAGCGACGAATGGAAGTATTAATTCAATCAGCAGATACGCCGACACATCTTGTGCAGAGATTCGCTCAATAATTTTTATGACTTCATTTTTGACCCAAATGATCACTAGACCAACCAGTACACCTACAACGCTTGATTCGAGCAAGGATATCGAAGCATCAGCTGCCGAAAATTGTCCGGTTAGCAATGCGGCTACGGCAAACTGAAAGGCTGTAACACCTGTTGCATCGTTGATTAATCCTTCCCCTTCTAAAACGTGCATGACTGATTCAGGAATATTTAAGCGCTTTGCTAACGAACTAACTGCTACTGCATCGGTTGGACCCAAGGAAGCCCCAAAAGCCAAACAAGCAGCCAATGGAATCGCTGGCAAAATACTATGCAGAACAAATCCCAATCCAAATAATGTAAAGATGACGCCGCCAAAAGCCAGCAGCAATATTAAGCCAAAATGCTTCAAGATTGAAGGGATATCAGCAGTTTCCCCTTCACGAAACAAAAGCGGGGCAATAATCATTACAAGAAATACCTCTGGTTCAAAATTGATCGAGCTACCAACTTCCGTAAGTCCGAGGATAATGCCGAGGATAATCTGGATCATAAAAATCGGGAAAGACGGGAAAACTTTTGCTAAAACATTCGACAAGGTAATGGCAATGGCTAAAATGATGATAATCTCAATTAGGCCCATTCACTCACCTCTTGGAACAATTTTCTTTTGCCTTAAATAATAATTTTAAGAACTCTCTTTTCTTATTAATAATCCGATCTTCCAATTCGGACAATTCTTGTGATTCGCCATCTAACGAAAGCTGTGCACGCTTGGTTTCCATACGCAGTAAATCATGTTTCATCCGCTCTAATTTACGAGAGGTTAAAACATTAATTCTTTTTATTTTTTGTTTAACGGCTTTGCGTTCTTCTGGACTTAAGTTTTCAAATTCCTTATGGAGTTCCTTCATCCGTTCTTCAAATTCCGTGGTCATTCTAGACTCTGCCTCCTTGAAAATATCCAGCAAAAGGATTATTTACAAACTGCATACACTTTAACAGGATTTACTCAATAATGCAAAAAAGAACCTGAAAAAAATCTCAGGTTCTAACAAATTTATTCTTTATTTAAGTCGCGGATCATTTGATCAATCTTAGAGCCATATTCAACTGATTCATCCAATTCAAAAAACAATTCTGGTGTCTTGTAGATTGACAAAGCATGGCCTAGTTCGCGCCGAACCAATCCCCGTGCTTTGTTCAAACCTTCTTGTGCCTTTTCTTTATCTGATGCTTTATCAGATAACAAACTGTAATAAATCGTCGCTTGTTGCAAGTCTCCAGTCACGTGAACATCTGTAATGTTCACGTCTTGAACGCGTGGATCACGAACTTTTTTTCGTAAGATGTCATTGACTTCCTTCAAAATTTCTTGAGCCAGACGACGGTCACGATAATTTGGCATAACGACTGCCTCCTTCTATTTCCACTAACTAAAATTTTAATAGTCACGAATAATGGATGAAATTTCAGCAGATACTGTTCCACTTCCTACATTTATCAGTAGGAAGTGGAATTGTAATACTATTTAGGCTTGATTTCTTCCATAATGAATCCTTCGATCACATCATCAACTTTAATATCATTAAAGTTTTCGATCATAGCACCACATTCATAACCCATTTTAACTTCTTTCACATCATCTTTGAAACGTTTCAAGCTGGCAAGTTTGCCCTCGAGAATTACGATTCCATCACGAATAATACGCACACCGCTATCACGTTGGATAGATCCTTCGTTAACGTAACATCCTGCGATTGTACCAACCTTAGAAACTTTATACGTTTCGCGTACAGTCATTTGACCAGTAATCTTTTCTTCGTATTCAGGATCAAGCATACCTTTCATCGCTGTCTCGATTTCTTCGATTGCTTTATAGATAATTCGGTGTAGACGAATGTCAACTTCTTCGGTTGAAGCTTGCTGTTTTGCTTGTGGTGTAGGACGAACATTAAACCCGATAATGATCGCATTACTTGCTGCTGCCAGGGTAACATCACTTTCATTGATAGCACCTACAGCTGAGTGAACGATCTTCACACGCACACCTTCAACATCAATTTTTTTCAATGAAGCTGCTAATGCTTCGGCAGATCCTTGCACATCGGCTTTGATGATTACATTGACTTCCTTCAATTCGCCCTCTTTAAGAGATTCAAATAGGTTGTCCAATGTTACACGAGCACTTGCACTGCGATGTTCAAGCAACGCACGTTTTGCCCGTTCTTCACCGGCTGCACGAGCTGTTTTTTCATCTTCAAAGATCGCAAAACGATCCCCAGCTTGAGGTACATCATTCAACCCAGTAATTTCTACTGGTGTCGCTGGTCCAGCAGATTTTTCACGACGGCCAATATCATTCGTCATAACACGAACACGACCATATGTGTTCCCAACAACGATTGGGTCGCCGACTCTCATCGTACCTTGTTGAACCAATAATGTTGCTACAGGTCCTTTTCCTTTATCTAAGCGAGCTTCGATAACTGTTCCGATTCCGTGTTGCGTTGGATCAGCTTTCAAGTCTTCTACTTCAGCAACCAATAGAATCATTTCTAATAGTTCGTCGATATTTTGATTGAATTTTGCTGAAATTTCAACAAAAATTGTATCACCTCCCCATGCTTCAGGAATCAGTTCATACTCACTTAATTCTTGCATTACATGTTGTGGATTGGCACCAGGTTTATCAACCTTATTAACTGCTACAATAATTGGTACTTTCGCTGCTTTGGCATGGTTGATTGCTTCGATTGTTTGCGGCATTACACCATCATCAGCTGCTACGACTAAAATAGTAATATCTGTGATACTTGCTCCACGCGCACGCATACTTGTAAAGGCAGCATGCCCTGGTGTATCCAAGAAAGTAATCGGTTTGCCGTCAATATCAATTTGATATGCACCAATATGCTGTGTGATTCCACCTGCTTCTCCGCTTGTTACGCGAGAATGACGCAAGGTATCTAGTAACGTCGTTTTACCATGGTCAACGTGCCCCATAATAGTTACGACTGGTGGACGAGAAACTAAATTTTCTTCGTTTACATCTTCTGCATCGAAGAATCGATCAATATCAGCTATATCAATAGTTACTTTTTCTTGTGGTTCAATTCCATAATCCGTAGCTAACAGTTCAATTGTATCTTTATCTAATGGTTGGTTTTGATTGACCATAACTCCCATCATAAATAATTTTTTGATGATCTCAGCTGGTTCGCGATGAATCTTCTTCGCGATGTCTGCTACGTTCATGCCTTCTGTATATTCCAATACTTCTGGCAATTCGCGGAATTTACGTGGTGGAACAGCAGGCTTATTACTTTGTTGCTGTCTACCTTTTTTACCTTTTTTATTGAATTTGTTTTTATTGCGATTTTGATTGCCGCCAAAATTATTGTTACGGTTTTGGTTGCCATAATTGTTTTTGTTGCGATTTTGGTTGCCGCCTTGCGTTGATCCGCCTTGGTTCGAACGTTGGCCCTGATTTGAGCCATTTTGATTTGGTCGCGCTCCTTGACTATTTTGTGCTGAACGCTGTCCTTGGTTTTGGCGTTGCGCATTATTTGCGTTGCCTTGTGTTGGGCGCTGTCCTTGATTTTGACGCTGCGCATTGTTTGTATTGCTTTGTGATGGGCGTTGCCCTTGGTTTTGACGCTGCGCATTGTTTGTATTGCTTTGTGCTGGGCGTTGCCCTTGATTTTGACGCTGTGCATTGTTTGTATTGCCTTGTGCTGGACGTTGCCCTTGATTTTGACGCTGCGCATTGTTTGCATTGCCTTGTGCTGGACGTTGCCCTTGATTTTGACGCTGCGCATTGTTTGCATTGCCTTGTGCTGGACGTTGCCCTTGATTTTGGCGTTGTGCATTGTTTGCGTTGCCTTGTGCTGGACGTTGGTGTCCTTGGTTTGAACGGTTTGCGTTCGCTGAGTTGTTCTGTCTATTGTTTTGTGTCAATTCTTTATTTCCTTTTCTATTCTGGAAATTTGGGTTGTTCTTCGAGCTCTTTCCATGGAATTTTGGTTTTTCGTGCTGGTTAGCTGATGGTTTTGCCTGAGTATTTTGTTTCGGTTTGCTAGAAAAAGCTTGTTTCAATTTTGATTCATCATCCCCGGATAATGAACCCATATGATTTTTCACATCAATCCCCAAAGTTTGTGCTTTTTCTACAACATCCTTACTTGATTGATTCACTTCTTTTGCAAATTCGTATACTCTTTTATTTCCCATGCAATCACCTTCCTAACCTGTTATTAACGTCATAATTTTGTCGGCGAATCCTTGGTCTAAAACCCCGATTACTTTTCTAGGTTTGCCAATCGCGCCTAAAATCTCCCCTTGAGTAAATTCGACAAAACATGTCGTTTGATAATACTTACTTTTATCTGATACTTTCTTTTGAGTGTTTTCACTCGCATCAATGGTGACAATAACGAGATTTACTTTCCTTTTGCGAATCTCATTAATTGTCATTTCTTCTCCTGTGATCAGTTTGCCTGCACGCATTGCAAGGCCTAACATGTTCAAGGCCTTCTGTTTATTCATTGCCGAAGAGCTCTTTTCTGGCTTTTTGGTGTTTCACATAATCAAGTAGTTCTTGATAAAAATCATCACTTAATTCGGTGCCAAGCGTACGGTCCAAGATATGTTTTTTCCATGCTTCCTCGACTTCAGCTGGTTCTAGCGCAACATAAGCACCTCGTCCTGGTTTCTTACCTGAAGGATCAATGGAAACTTCTCCTTCTTTGGATTTAGCGATTCGAATCAATTCTTTCTTTGGGAACATTTCACCGGAAACGACCGATTTTCGCAAAGGAACTTTTCTTTTTTTCATTTGCTGTCCTCCTAATGAATTATTGGTCCGTTTGATCAGAAGCAATGTTTTCTTCGTCTTCAATCATATTATCAACTGTAACTTCCGCTTCTGATTCAATATCTTCAACTTCAGTTTCAATCGCTTCTACTTCTGAAGTGATTTCTTCAATCTCAGTTACGATTTCTTCTACTTCTGATTCATCATAGTTCGCATAAAATTCTTCCATATCAGACTCTGATTTAATATCAATCTTGTGAGCCGTTAATTTAGCCGCTAAACGAGCGTTTTGCCCACGCTTACCGATAGCTAACGACAACTGATAATCCGGAACTACTACGGTGCAAACTTTTGGATTGTCGATATCAAAGATAACATCTTCTACTTGCGCAGGATTTAAGGAGTTTGCGATAAATACTGCTGGATCTTCATCCCACTCAACAATGTCCATGTTCTCACCTTTTAATTCATTTACAATTGCTTGTACACGTTGTCCTTTTGGTCCCACACAGGTTCCAACTGGATCAATGTTAGGATCTGTTGAACGAACAGCAACTTTTGCACGATCACCAGCCTCACGAGCAATGCTGACAATCTCTACAATTCCATCATAGACTTCTGGAATTTCCTGTTCAAATAAGCGGCGCAACAAATCAGGGTGACTACGACTTACAAATACTTGCGGGCCTTTTGACGTATTTTCTACTCGTGAAACATACACTTTAATACGATCATGAGGTTTATAATGCTCATTTGGCATTTGGTCTTGTTTTGATAGAACGGCTTCAATCTTCCCTAAGTTTACATAGATGTAGCGATTATCTTGACGTTCTACTACACCTTGCATAATATCTTTTTCGTAGGCGCTGTATTCGTTATAGATAATACTGCGTTCTGCTTCACGGACACGTTGTAAAATTACTTGTTTTGCCGTCTGAGCAGCAATTCGACCAAAATCCTTTGGTGTTACTTCAAAACGGATCGTATCACCAATTTCATACGCTGGATTGATTTCCATCGCATCTTTCAATGACACTTCCAATTGTGAATCCATGACTTCTTCCGTTACTTCTTTCACGGCATAAACATGAATATCACCTTTCTTTTCATTGAATTCCACTTCAACATTTTGAGATTGTCCGTAATGACGTTTGTAAGCAGATACTAATGCCGCTTCCAATGCATCAATTACGATTTCTTTCGAAATACCTTTTTCTGCTTCTAGAGTATCCAACGCATTCAGCATTTCTTTACTCATTTTAACTTTCCTCCTAATTCATATTAACGAATCTATTCTTCAAAGAAAAATAGGTTTGATCTTCATCGCATGTATCATTCCACTAAAGCGGTAAAACTGAATCGTTGTGAAAAGCGGAATTGACATTCTAGTTCCTGTTAATGAAACGTTTCATTTACTAAAACTCGATCGCAAAACGCGCCTTTGCAATATTTTTACGATCAAAGACCATATCTTTCGTACGCGTTTTAATTTTGACAGTTAATGTCAGTTCATCATCAGTCAATTCTTTTAAAAATCCTTGATATTGTTTTTCTCCATCAATATTTTGATAAAGTGAAATATTAATGTATTCTCCCATCGCTTTTTGGTAATCCTCTTCTTTTTTCAATGGGCGTTCGGCTCCTGGTGAAGAAACCTCAAGGAAATATGCTTGTGGAATTGGATCAGGATCAATCGAATCCAGCTTTTCACTAAGCTTTTCGCTAACAAAAGCACATTCTTCAATGTCGATACCACCTTCTTTATCAATAAATACTCTTAAAAACCAACTTTTCCCTTCCTTGACAAATTCAACCTCGACTAACTCAAAATTTTGTTCATCCAAGATCGGTGTTACTAAGTCAGTCACTGTTTCGACTACACTGCTCAAACTGTCAGCCTCCTTTAATCCATTAAAAAGAGTGAGCGAAAATTCCGCTCACTCACCATCAGTCTATGATTACATTGTTATACTAGCACAATTCTATTGAAAATTCAACCGTGTCATTTTCATGATGGAATTTTCTTTCATTTTTTTTATTGAACTTATCCTTTTCTTTACATATCAAAGAGTGACAGTTGGTTTTCATCTGGCAAATCTTTCAAAACACCATGAGTATCCATATACTCAATCAAGGTCTTCGAAACTTTACCACGTGAGGCCAAATCTTCCTTCGATAAGAAAATACCGTCTTTACGTGCTTCAACAATTTGTTTGGCCACGTTCAAACCAAGTCCAGGTACGGCACGAAATGGCGCAATCAATGTGTCCCCGTCAATCACAAAATCTTGAGCATCTGACTTGTATAAATCGATCATGCCAAAATGAAAATCTCGCTCCAACATTTCATTACACAATTCCAAGACAGTCAGCTGATTTTTTTCCTTCGTGGATGCGTCCATACCTTTATCTGTGATTGCCTTCATTGCGGCCTTCACCGCATCTTTTCCTTTAGCCATCGCAACCAAATCAAAATCATCCGCACGAACAGAGAAATAGGCACAATAATAAAGAATTGGGAAATACACTTTAAAGTACGCTACCCGTAATGCCATCAACACATAAGCTGCCGCATGGGCTTTTGGGAACATGTACTTGATTTTCGAACAAGAATCAATATACCAATCTGGAACGTTGTTTTCTTTCATTGCAGTCAAATACGTTTCACGTAACCCATCATCAATTTTATTCCACTGGCCTTTACGCACAGTTTCCATAATCTTGAAGGCCATTCCGCTATCTAATCCTGCATGAATTAAATATACCATGATATCATCCCGACAACCGATAACCTCAGCTAAGTTTGCTTCCCCACGGCTGATCAATTCTTCCGCATTTCCTAACCAAACGTCAGTACCATGAGACAACCCAGAGATTTGCAATAATTCGGCAAAAGTCGTCGGGCTCGTTTCTTCCAACATCCCGCGAACAAATCGTGTTCCAAACTCAGGAATTCCCAACGTACCAGTCTTCGAATAAATTTGATCAGCTTCCACACCTAAAACCTGTGGCCCAGCAAAAATCTTCATAACTTCTGGATCATCCGTCGGAATCGTTTTAGGATCGACTCCAGATAATTCTTGCAACATTCGAATCACTGTTGGGTCATCGTGTCCCAGAATATCGAGTTTTAAAACATTATCATGAATCGAGTGAAAATCAAAATGCGTTGTTTTCCATTCAGAATTTTGATCGTCTGCTGGATACTGAATCGGTGTAAAATCATAAACATCCATATAGTCTGGAATTACGATGATCCCACCTGGATGCTGTCCTGTTGTTCGCTTAACCCCAGTAGCACCTTTGGCAAGACGATCGACTTCAGCATTCCTAAAATGCAGATTATGATCTCGTTCATAACCCTTGACGAATCCGTACGCCGTCTTATCCGCCACTGTACCGATCGTACCAGCACGATAAACATAGTCCTCGCCAAACAGAACCTTCGTATAATTATGAGCCTCAGCCTGATAATCGCCCGAAAAATTCAAATCAATATCGGGCACCTTATCACCATGGAATCCTAGGAAAGTTTCGAATGGAATATCATGTCCATCTTTATTTAATCGAGCGCCACATTTTGGACAAGCTTTCTCCGGCATATCAAAGCCCGAACCATAGGAACCATCTTCAAAAAACTCAGAATACTGACATTCAGGACAATAATAGTGCGGCGGCAAGGGATTCACTTCGGTAATCCCTGTCATTGTAGCCACAAAGCTTGAACCTACAGACCCACGCGAACCAACCAAATAACCGTCAGCATTACTCTTATGCACCAACTTTTGAGCAATCAAATAGATAACCGAGAAGCCATTCCCGATGATCGAAGTAAGTTCTTTTTCTAAACGTTTCTCAATAATATCTGGTAATGGATCGCCATAAAGCTCTCGTGCCCGATTATAACTTAGATCCTTGATCTCTTCTTCAGAGCCAGGAATTTTAGGAGTATACAAGTCATCCTTGACCGGAATGATTTCTTCACAGCTCTCGACAATTTTATCAGGACCATCAACAACAATTTCTTTTGCTAGTTCTGGACCTAAGAAACTGAATGCCTGCAGCATTTCATCTGTCGTACGGAAGTGAACATCTGGTAGACTGTGACGGTTCAACGGATTAGCCCCACCCATTGAACTGATCAAAATTTTCCGATAGATTGCATCTTCCTTATTTAAATAATGAACATCTCCTGTAGCAACAACTGTTTTATTTAAGTCTTTACCAATTTGAATTAGATTACGTAAAATATCTTCTAAATCCGCCTCATTCTTCACCAGCTCTTGTTCAATCAAAGGGGCATAAACAGCCTTAGGCATCACTTCAATATAATCATAAAAGGCGGCACGATTTTTAGCTTCTTCTACCCCTTTTTGCATCATCGCTTCAAAGATTTCACCTTGTGAACAAGCCGAACCTATCAAAAGATTTTCTCGCAATTTATTTAATTGTGAACGCGGAATTCGTGGAACTCGTTCAAAGTATTCCACATTAGACATAGAAATTAGTTTGAATAGATCTTTTAAACCTGCCTGATTCTTCGCCAAAATCGTTGCATGGAATGGACGCGCTCGTTTATACGAATCCCCTTCACCAACGTGATCGTTTAGCTGATCATGGTAATTCATCCCATGTTTTTCGATTGCCTCTTTAACAAAAATCCAAGCTAAATGGCCAGTTGCTTCTGCATCATATACTGCTCGGTGATGTTGTTCCAGATTAACACCGAATTTCTTAGTTAAGACACCTAAACCAAATCGCTTAAACTCAGGGTATAAGAAACGTGCCAATTCCAATGTATCAATTACCGGATTTGGAGTTTCGGGCATATTATGTCGGACATATGTTGTATTAATAAAGCCAATATCGAATGTTGCATTATGGGCGACTAAAATCGCTCCTTCGCAAAATTTTTCAAACAGCTCCATAACTTCTTTTTCTGGTTTTGATCCACGCACCATTTCGTCGGTGATTCCAGTTAAATTGATCGTTGTTTCTGATAATGGGTGACCTGGATCAATGAATTCTTCAAACGTATCAATCACGTTTCCTTTATGCATCTTAACCGCGGCCAATTCAATGATTGTGTCGTATACCGCAGATAACCCAGTTGTTTCCACGTCAAACACAACATAAGTAGCGTCTGTTAGTGATTCATGCGCATCATTGTAAGCAATTGGTACCCCATCAGAAACGACATTTGCTTCAACGCCGTAAAGAATCTTCACACCAGCCTTTTTTCCTGCCGCATGAGCTTCGGGAAATGATTGGGCCCCCCCATGATCTGTTATAGCAATAGCTTTATGTCCCCATTTTCCAGCTTGAGCGACTAGGTCACTAGCACTGTTGATAGCATCCATCGTACTCATATTCGTATGCAAATGCAGCTCAGAACGTTTTTCTGTCGCAGTATCCTGACGCTCTGGGTGTTTAACCTCTTGAATGTCTTGAGCATTCATGACAAGGTCACGCATAAAGGTATCTTCCTGAACACTTCCTCTTACACGAATCCAGCTTTTATTTGCGATAGCTTCAAAAATTGCTTCATCTTTTTCGCCGTTAGAAAATTTCTTTACTACAAATGAGGAGGTATAATCAGTCATCTTTAAGATCAGAATCTTTCGTTTAGAACGTAACTCGCGGACTTCCTTATCAAAGATAAACCCTTCAATCGTAATACGTCGTTCCTCTTCAATGATATTTCCCATCGGAGTAATGGGTTCATCTGCTGGAATATTCCGACCCATTTGGATAGGTCCATCAAAATGAGCGGCACTTTCTTTCTGCTCTTTTTTCTTCGATTCATATTGAGCTAAGCTAGCAGCAGCTTGTTCTTGCATTGCTTGCGCCTGCTCTTGTTTTCGTACTTCAAATTCCTGTAATTTTTTATCTGCCTGTTCCTTATCAACTTCAGGATCGATTCGCAAATGTGGAAATCCATAAGAAACTAAATTTTCTTCAATCAATGGTAAATACTGCTGTTTCAAAAATGGAATGACTGTTTCATTATCAATTAGCAAAACAATTCGTTTTCCTTGAATCAAAGGCAAGGGTTTACTCAAAACCTGCTTAACTAACGGTGTATCGCAATCCTGTTCAGTCAAAGCCATTTGCCAATAGTTTTGCAGAAGCTCTTCCTCAAACTGATTGTCTTCTGGAATAATATGTAATTTCACTGACGCGATTGATTGAAATGCTATTTGCAGCTTTTGATGGAATGCATAGAATAATTTTGCTGGCAAAATTTGTGGTGTTTGAATAAAAAATTCCCACACACGTGATTTCTCATGAACAATCACTTCTTTGATCTCTGATCCCTGGATCATCGGATGTTGCTGTTCCGTCTCGGCCAATTCAATTTGTCGTAATAAATTTTCAAATAGTTCACGATTCTTAGACAAAATGACATCTCCTTCACTTTTTCAAGTATGTTTCAGTATACCTGTTTTTTTTTATGATTGCATTAGAAAAAGGACCGAAAAAATTTCGATCCTTTCATTTTAAAAGAAGAAACGCTGAATATCGTTCCACGTAACTAGAATCATCAGAAGCATAATAAAACCAAAACCGATCATAGTAATCATGCCTTCCTTATCTGGATCAAGTGGTTTGCCGCGTATCCCCTCAATTAGATTTAGAAGAATTTTTCCGCCATCAAAGGCGGGTATAGGTAACAGATTGACAATTCCCAAGTTAACCGATAATAAAGCCATCAAATAAATAACCGTTTTAACCCCTGCTCGAGAGGCTTCTGCCGACATCTGGTACATCATTACTGGACCACCTAGTTTATCTAAACTAAATCCTGTGAACAAAGACCCTAAAGCACTAAAGATTCTCTTGACCATGTCCCATGATTGAGTCAATCCTCCAATGACTTTATCGCCAAAGCCCGTTTTCATATAAGGTCCGACGCCAATTTGCCCGACCTTTTCACCATTGCTTTTTATTGTCTTTGGTGTCATTTGAACAGTCTTTTCTTTGCCATCTTGCTCAATCAACACAGTTAATTCTTTCCCCGGCTTTTTTGTAACTGTGTTTGTTAGATCATCCCATGAAGAAATCTTCTTCCCGTCAACCGCCAAAATCGTATCATTATCCTCTAAGCCAGCCGTAGCAGCTGGACTATTTTCCTGAACCTCACCAATTTGATTAGTGTTATAAACCGCTACACCACCTTGCAAAAACGCTAGCGCAATAAATAATACCACGGTTAAAATAAAGTTATTCATCGGTCCAGCGAAATTGGTCAAAATACGTGAACCCAGCTTCGCTGATTGAAACTGAACGTCTCGTGGTGCAATTCGAACTTCTGTGCCGTTCTCTTCAATCACAGTCGCATCATGTTGAACCTTGTAAGTCATCTCTTGACTTTCATCACCATTTACATATCCTTTAATTACTAAATCATCAACAAGATCAGCTGAAATCAGTTCCATCGGGATACTGTTAGGCAATTGAACTTTCTTGCTGACGTTAATTCGCCTCACTTCATTTTTAGGAGTCAATTCAACCGATAATGGCATTCCCGGACTTAATTCAGTTTCTTCATCTTCAAGACCAGCCATCCTTACATATCCGCCAATTGGCAATAGACGTAGTGTATAAGTTGTTCCATCCTTGCCCATGTGAGCAATCAATTTTGGCCCCATTCCGATCGAAAATTCTCGGACTAGAATCCCTGAGCGTTTCGCAAAGAAAAAATGCCCGAATTCATGAACGATCACTAGAACACCAAAAACGATTAAAAACGTAATAATCGTACGCATAATTTTCCTACCTTCATTAGTTTCTTAGAGACAGTTTATCACAATCTGACAATAAGATATTCATTAACTGACCAATTCATAGAAAATTTAAAAAAAGAACTTCGGTAAAAAATAGTTTCTTTGAGTTGCTGCAACAAAACAATATATTTTACTATTTTTCAGTTCAAGCAAATCTATTAATTGTAAATCAGAAAGAGACGCTGCTTGAAAATAATTTTATAATAAATTTTTTCAGAAAAATTTTTGGTTGTCGCAGGTATTTAAATTTACTCAAAAAAAAAGAGTGTTGCCACTCTTTTTAAAATACTCCTAGTAAATGCATCATGGGAAAAACAAACAGCATACTGTCGAAACGATCCAAGATTCCACCATGACCAGGTAAAATAGTCCCTGAGTCTTTTACATCATAGTGACGCTTGATTGCTGATTCCACTAAATCTCCAAATTGTCCAACAACTGAAAATACTATTGTGAAGAGAATCATTGTCAATAAATTATGCTGAAAAATCTCTGGTTGCACTAAGAAAAACACTATAGCTACTACAACCGCACTAGCAATTCCTCCTAGAGCGCCTTCAATCGTTTTATTGGGAGAAATTTCTGGCCATAATTTATGTTTGCCAAATTGACGTCCCACCATATATGCACCGATATCTGTTGCCCAAACAACAAAGAACGCAAAAAGTAAAATAGATAATCCCTCTGCTCGTGCTGTAACTAAATTTTGAAACCCAACACCGACGTATAGACTTGCTACGACGGGAAAACCAGCTTCATCTATAGTGTAAGTATTTTTAGAAACAACTGAAAAACCTAAAATAATCATTACTGTTAAATAAAATAAAAGAAAATTACTATTGTTGCCGCTTAAAAATGGCAGCCAACGCTCCGCTGGTAAGACCAAAAAGATTGCCCCAAAAATTGCAAGAACACCTTCAAAGCTCAAAATTGCAAGTCCTTTCATGCGAAAAAGCTCATACACTCCTATTCCTGCCAAAACTGCTGCCGCTAATTCGACTGCAATACCTCCGATATACAGAATTGGAATAAAAATCGCTAGGGCGACAACTGCGGTAATGACTCGCTGTCTCATTTCTTATCCTCCTTGTTAAACTCAAAGTATTCATTCTATAATTAAGTTAAAGTATCAACTATTTTACTGATGACCCAAAACTTAGGTGGAACTTGTATCCTTATTCAATCCACCAAAACGCCGATTTCTTTGTTGGAAGGAAGCAATCGCCGCTTCTAAATGGTCTCCGTCAAAATCTGGCCATAAGGCTTTGGTAAAATATAATTCGCTATAGGCCAATTGCCAAAGTAAGAAATTACTAATCCGTTCTTCACCACTCGTACGTACGACTAGCTCAGGGTCTCGAAGTTCGTTAGGTAGAAATCCTGTCATCAAATGATCTCCAACAATATCATCGTTAATCTCTTGAACTGCAAGTTCTTCATTTTTAACTTCTTCAGCGATTTGTTGGATCGCCGTAATGATCTCAGCGCGACTACCATAATTAAGAGCAAAGTTTAAAACCAACCCATCATTTTGTGCTGTTTGCTCAATCGCCCGTTTCACTGCGTCTTGTGTGTGGGCAGGCAAATACTCCTCATATCCCATCACGTGAACCTGTACATTTTCTTCAATTAATTCTGGAACAAAAGTATCAAAAAAATCTACTGGAAGCTGCATTAAAAAATTTACTTCCTCTTCTGGACGTTTCCAATTCTCAGTTGAGAAAGCATACAGCGTTAACACTTTTACCCCAAGGCGATTGGCATGCTTCGTAATTTTTTTTACTGTTTCCATGCCCTCTTTGTGCCCAGCGATCCTTGGCAAACGACGATTTTGTGCCCACCGGCCATTTCCATCCATAATGATTGCAATGTGTTTTGGAATTGCATTATTAGGATCGAAAGAAAAGGACGATTCTTCTGGTGTATATTTTTGCTTTTGTGGAAAAAATCGTAACACCATGTTTTTCCCTCCTTTATTAAGTCAATAACTTAAAAATACTTTTAAAAAGTCATCTGCCATTATAACAATAAAATGCAGTTATTCCTACGAAAAATAAATACCTTTAGCCTTTTTCAATGATTTTTCTTAGCAATAAAAAAGCCTGAAGAACGATTCTTCAGGTTTTTTTGGATTAAACTTCTAGTAATTCTTTTTCTTTTTCAGCAACGATGGAATCAATCGCTTTGATATTATCATCTGTCAATGTTTGAATATCTTTTTCGGCATTACGCAAATCGTCTTCTGTCATATCGCCATTTTTTTGTTGTTTTTTGTACTCATCCATTGCATCACGGCGAATGTTACGGACAGCAATTTTTGCACCTTCTGATTCTTTCTTTACTTCTTTAGCTAGTTCTTTTCGTCGTTCTTCTGTTAGTTGAGGAATTACTAAACGAATCACATTCCCGTCGTTAGCCGGATTCAACCCAATATCACTAGCCAAAATAGCTTTTTCTACGTCATTGATCATATTTTTATCAAATGGTGTAACCATTAACACACGGGCTTCAGGAATCGTAATTGATGCCATCTGATTAACAGGCGTTGGCACCCCATAATAATCAACTGTGATGCGGTCAAGTAAACTCGCATTCGCACGTCCTGCACGAATTTGACCTAGTTGACGTTGCAACGCTTCTTGGGCCTTCTTCATTTTGTCTCTTGCTTCATTCATTACTGCATCTGCCATGTTATTTCCCCCTTACCGTCGTCCCGATGTTTTCACCGAGTACAACACGTTTGATATTTCCTGGTTCATTTAAATTAAAGACAACAAGTGGAATATCATTGTCCATACTTAATGAGCTCGCCGTTGAATCCATCACTTGCAATCCTTTAGCGATGACATCTAAATGAGTTAGTTCTTCATATTTCACTGCATTTTCATCAAGTTTTGGATCAGCTGAATAAACACCGTCGACGTTATTCTTAGCCATCAAGATCACATCAGCATTTACCTCTGCTGCTCTTAATGCCGCTGTCGTATCAGTTGAAAAATAAGGATTTCCTGTACCACCAGCAAAAATGACAATACGTCCCTTTTCAAGATGACGCTCTGCTTTACGCCGAATATAAGGTTCAGCAATTTGACGCATTTCAATTGATGTTTGAACACGAGTGGGTACGTCGATATTTTCCAACGCATCTTGCAACGCTAAAGCATTCATTACTGTTGCCAACATGCCCATATAATCCGCTTGTGCACGTTCCATCCCCATTTCAGCACCAATTTGTCCACGCCAAATGTTTCCACCGCCAACAATAATTGCCATTTCAATCCCTAGATCGTGAACTTCTTTTATTTCCTCCACGATTTCTTGGATCACCGGCGGTTTGATACCGAATTTTTCATCGCCTGCCAATGCTTCTCCGCTGAGTTTCAATACTACACGTTTATACTTTGGTTCATTCATCACAATACCTCCACTGTCACTCTAATGATATTTTAGCATACTCTGTCTTTGAAGCCAGCCAAATTTGAATTTGCTTAAAAAAAGGGAGCGCACATTTGCCGTGCGTTCCCGACTGTTTAAAAACAGAATTATTTTTTAATTTGACTCATAACTTCTTCTACAAAGTTGTCTTCGCGTTTTTCGATCCCTTCACCTACTTCAAAACGAACGAAGCTTGCAACTGTCGCACCTTTAGAAGATACATATTTTTCAACAGTCATGTCTGGATCTTTAACGAATGGTTGGTCAACCAAAGCGATTTCTGCTTTAAATTTATTCAAACGACCAACAACCATTTTCTCAACAATATTAGCTGGTTTACCTTCGTTTAATGCTTGCTCAGTAAGAACAGCTTTTTCATGTTCTAATTCTGATTCTGGAATTTGACTTTCATTTACGTAACGAGGGTTGATTGCTGCCACATGCATAGCAACATCTTTTGCAACTGACTCGTCAGTTGTGCCGTTCAATAGAGCTAAAACAGCGATACGTCCACCCATGTGCAGATATCCGCCAAATGCTGCATTGTCTTCTTTTTCTACAACTTCAAAACGACGGAAGTTGATTTTTTCACCAATAACTTGTGTTGCTTCGATCAAAGCTGCTTCTAAAGTTTCACCTTTAGCGTTTGTTAATTTCATTGCTGCTTCCATGTCAGCAGGTTTATGTTCAGCAACTAAAGATGCGATTTCTTTCACTAAGTCTTGGAACATTTCGTTTTTAGAAACGAAGTCCGTTTCAGAATTCACTTCCACGATTGCTGCAGTGTTTCCATGAATCGCAACTGAAGCTAAACCTTCAGCAGCAATACGGTCATTTTTCTTAGCTGCTTTAGCCATACCTTTTTCGCGTAAAAGATCCACAGCTTTTTCAATATCGCCTTCTACTTCTACTAATGCGCGTTTTGCATCCATCATTCCTACGCCAGTCATATCGCGTAGTTCTTTTACCATTTTAGCTGTTACGTCTGCCATTTTTAAGGGCCTCCTTAGATTTTCTAAAAAAGCTGCTTCAAAGGAAAATATTTACTTTGAAGCAGCATATGCTACGAAATTATTCAGCTGATTCAGTAGAAGCATTGTCGCCTTCCACTACATCAACGATTTCTTCGATTGAAGTTGCTTGTCCGCCATCTTCAGCAACGAAGTCTTCTTCTGCTACTTGATCTTCCCCTTGGTTTCCTTCGATGAAAGCATCAGCCATTTTAGCAGTGATTAATTTCACGGCGCGAATAGCATCATCATTTGAAGGGATAACTACGTCAATTTCATCTGGGTCGCAATTTGTATCAACCATAGCAACGATTGGAATGTTTAATTTTTGAGCTTCTTGAACAGCGATACGTTCTTTACGAGGGTCAACGATATACATAACATCAGGGATGCGAGGCATATCAGCAATACCGCCTAAGAATTTTTCTAAACGTTCACGTTCTTTGTTCAAACCAACAACTTCTTTTTTAGGCAATACTTCAAAAGTACCGTCTTGTTCCATAGCGTTGATTTGTTTCAAACGAGCGATACGTTTTTGAATTGTATCCCAGTTAGTTAAAGTTCCACCTAACCAACGGTGGTTAACATAGAATTGTCCAGCGCGAACTGCTTCTTCTTTGATTGCTTCTTGAGCTTGTTTTTTAGTACCTACGAACAATGCAACGCCGCCATCTTCGGCAACATCTTTCATGTAATCGTAAGCAGCATCTACTAATCTAACTGTTTTTTGTAAGTCAATAATGTAGATTCCGTTTCTTTCTGTGAAGATGTATTTCTTCATTTTTGGGTTCCAGCGACGAGTTTGATGACCAAAGTGTACGCCGGCTTCTAGTAATTGTTTCATAGACAATACTGACATTTGTGTTTCCTCCAATTTGGTTTTTGTTTTCCTCTCCTGCTCTCTTCTTTATAAGGAACTGACAAGCAGCACCGCCTTATAAATCAAGTCAGAATGTGGATTTTTTTGTGTATAGTCGCCTACACACAATTAGTAATTATACAAGACTCTTTTTAATAAATCAATCTTTTTTATTTAGCTTTCTGTTAATTATTATTTAGTTAGGAATACTGTTTAAAAAATCTTTTTCTGCTATACTGAGTGCATAATTATCATTTATACCGTTCCTATCTCAGAAAAAGAATCCCAAAATAAGTGAATGATATTCACTTTATCCCTTAAATCATTTTTTAGAGTTTAAACGCTCTACTATTACACAGGCAAGGAGTTTTTTTATGCGAAAAAAAGATCGACACGAACTAATTAAAAAAATCATTTCAGAAAATGCAATCCGAAATCAAAATGAATTGATGGATTATTTACAACAATATCAAGTCTCGGCGACTCAAGCTACGATTTCACGTGATATTCGTGACCTAAAAATCGTAAAAACAATTGATGAATCCGGCAAGCCACGTTTTGAATTGTTCCAAGATCAGCAAGAACCGACTGAGGATGATGATATTAAGCGACTTATACGTATGACAAACAATGTTATCGTCAAGGTTGATACTGTTCAATTTATGACTATCGTCAGTACACTTCCTGATAATGCGCATTTATTGGCTTCTGTCCTAGATGATCTTTCGAGTGAATTGATTGTTGCAACAATGGCAAGTTTTGATACTATTATTATTATCTCAAGGACACCTGCAGACGCACAACAAGTCACTGCTTTTCTGCAAGATCCTTCACAGCGGTCAATTTTCTCTTAAAAGTAAGGAAGCTCCCTATATCTATAAAAGGCTGCGCGAAATCCATCAGCTTTTGAGCAATAAGAAAAAGCTGATGGATTTCAGACATGCATGTATCTGCTGTAAAGCGATTTATTCAATTTTGTACTTTCCATACAGTTCAAAAACAACGCGCCCCTAATTCATAGGAGCGCGTTTCACTAATTTTCAGGTACTTTGATTTTTCCATCTATAATTTGTTTTTTAGCCGTTGTTACAGCTTCGTAGGCTTCTTTAGATAACTGGCCCTTGGTTAGGTTTACTCCGCCTTCCTTTAAACCAAACTCTAAATGCTCACCACCAGGAAAATCTTTTTCATATGAGGCTGCTGCAATTTTTCTAACTGCTGCTCCAACATTCTTTTTAGTTGAAGTCAAGGTGAAATTTCCAATTTTATCTTCAGTCATATGGTAATCACCCTCATCTGTTTGATCTCGATCTACTCCAATGACCCAAACCTTCTGAGTTTTATCGTTTTCATTTCGAGCTTTCGCTTCTTGAAAAACGCCAGCTCCAGTGCTTCCTGCAGCTTGATATATAATATCTGCTCCTTCTTTATACATAGAAGCAGCAATAGCTTTACCTCTATCTGGAGCGTCATAAGAAGCTGCGTATTGTGCGTCAAATGAAATCTTTTTTCCTAGATTCTTAGCCCCGGCTTTGACTCCCGCCTCGAACCCACTCTGAAACCGTTGGATTACTGGACCTTCCATTCCACCAATAAAACCAACATGATTCTTTTTAGTGCTGTAAGCAGCTGCTAATCCAGCTAAATAAGCACTTTCCTGATCCTTAAATGTAGCAGAAACAATGTTCTTTTCATTTGAAATCTCACCATCAATCAATGCAAAATTTAATTTTGGATTTTGTTCGGCCGCTTCTTTAATCGCATCCGCTTGTAAATAACTTAGACTAATAATTGTCGTAAAGCCATTTTCAACTGCCTGACTAATATTCGTACTGTTTTCCTGCGGATCGTTCGTTTCAAGATAAGTGAAATCCTTCTTGGCTTTTAAATCCTTTTCTTCTCCCCATTTTTCAAGGCCTTCCCAACCAGCCTGATTAAAAGAACGATCATCTACGCCACCAAAACCTAAGATCAAAGCTATCTTCTGATCAGGTTCTTCTTTTTCCGACTTATTTTCAGCTTGACCTCGACCGCAAGCTGCTAATAATCCTACCATTCCGAGACAACCTAATCCAAAAAGAATTTTTTTCATACAATGCGCCTTCCTAGGTGTCTTGACACCTTTTTTATTTTGTCAAAGTATACCACAGTTTGTGTTGTTTCAGCAAAAAAATTTGAAATACAAAAAGAAGTTGCAAGGTTATCCTCACAACTTCTTTTCCAAATTCTATGACACTACATTTTATTAGGTGCGTGAACTCCTAACAAACGTAGATCCTCTTTCAAGATTATTGTTACAGCATGAACCAATGCCAAACGAGCCTCTTTTTGTTCATCTTCAACTAAAATTTTCGTGTGAGCATAGTATTTATTGAACGCTTGAGCTAGTTTAATCGAATGCTTTGCAATCACAGATGGTTCATACTGATCAGCCGCTTGCATCACTACTTCTGGATAGCTTTGCAATAACTTGATGATTTCCCAACTATCAGAATCGTTTAAAGCATATATTGCTTCTGAATCAACAGCAAAATTTCCTTTTTCCAAAACAGTCATAGCACGTGCATGAGTATATTGAACGTAGGGGCCTGTTTCTCCTTCAAAGCGTACTACTTCTTCTAAACTAAAATCGAAGTTATTTAAACGATCATTTTTTAAATCATGGAAGACTACCGCGCCAACGCCCACTTGATGAGCTACTTCTTCTTTATTTGGCAAATCGGGATTTTTTTCTTGGATTTGTGCAAGTGCGGAATCTTTTGCTTCATTTAGAACTTCTTCTAACAAAACGATTTTCCCTTTACGAGTAGACAATTTCTTCCCATCTTTTGTAATCAAGCCAAATGGGATATGAACCATTTCGTCTGACCAATCAAAATCCATTTCCTTCAAAACAGCTTTCAATTGTTTGAAGTGCCCACTTTGTTCATTTCCAACAACATATAGTGATTTAACAAAATTATACTCACGCTTGCGATAAAGTGCCGCTGCTAAATCACGTGTAATGTATAAGGTTGCCCCGTCGGATTTTTTAATCAATGCGGGATTCAAATCGTATTTTTCAAGATCGACGATTTCGGCTCCCTCGTTGGTTTGTAATAAATGTTTTTCTTCCAACATTGTGACAACTTCATCCATCTTATCATTATAAAAAGCTTCGCCATTATAGGAATCAAATTCTACTTCCAGCATACCGTAAATTTTATTGAACTCTTTCAACGATTCACTGCGGAACCATTTCCATAGGTCTAAAGCCTCTTGATCATTTTCTTCCAGTTTTTTGAACCAAGCTCGCGCTTCATCGTTCAACTCCGGTTCATCTTCGGCTTTTTCATGAAATTCTACATATAGACGTAGCAGTTCATTGATTGGTTCAGCTTTAACCTTCTCTTCTGATCCCCATTTTTTATAAGCAACAATCAGTTTCCCGAATTGGGTTCCCCAGTCTCCTAGGTGATTGATTTTGATTGGATTATAACCAATTTTGCTTAGAATCAAGCTGATAGAATTACCAATAACGGTCGAGCGTAAATGCCCCATTGAAATAGGTTTTGCAATATTTGGTGAAGACATATCAATCGTCACATTGCCTTCATTTCCAATATTACTATCACCAAAATGATTTTCTTCCTTCAGAATTTGTTTTAAGACCATACTTGAAATAACTTCTTTTTTCATAAAGAAGTTTAAATATGGGCCGACCACTTCAATTTTTTCAAACGCTTCTGGATTGATTTGTTCTACTAATTCTGCAGCAATTTGCTGTGGCGCTTTACGAAAAACTTTTGCTAAAGCAAATGTGGGAAAAGCAACATCCCCATGATCAACTGATTTAGGATTTTCTAGTAAACGTTCAACTTCTGGCAATGTCAGATTTTCCTTAACTGCTTCAAAAACAGCTTGTGCAACGATATCTTTATTATTCATCCAAATTCCTCCTTATAAATACTTTTCTAAAGATAAAAAAGTGACTAGTCCTCAACGCTTCGTTGATGAATTGAAGAGTCAAAATAAAACAAAAAAATCTCTGATGTATAAATACATCAGAGACGAGAATTCCCGCGGTACCACTCTTATTGTCATAAATGACCAGCTTAGGCTATAACGGTAGCTGCCGCTTCATCTCAAAAGTGCGCCCTCTATTTTTGTTTATTCGGCTCCCACCTGCCCGAACTCGCTAAAAAACTGCACAATAGACTTCTCTTTTTCATCGATGAAATAATTATCTGGCATTTATATTAACAGAAAAAACTTCATCTGACTAGTCGGGAAAAATACTTTATGCTTTCGGAATGAACAAATTTCCTAATGTTGCTGCCATCACCGCCTTGATCGTATGCATACGGTTTTCAGCTTGTTGGAATTGTAATGCATTCTCGGCACGAAAAACATCATCTGTCACTTCCATTTCAGCTAAATTATATTTTTCTTTGATTTCTTCGGCAACTTTTGTTTCAAGATCATGAAATGCTGGTAAGCAATGTAAGAAAATCGTTTCCGCTTTCTGAGTTTTTTCCATTAGTGTTTGATTGACCTGATAAGGCAACAATAAATCAATTCGCTCTTTGAAAGCCGCCTCTTCGCCCATCGATACCCATACATCGGTATAAATAATATCAGCCTGCGCTACTCCCTTGTCAATGTCATCTGTCACTAAAACCTTTGACTCGGATTCTTCAGCGTATTTTTCAGCGATCGTAATCAAATTTTGTTCTGGAGATAGTTTTTCTGGAGTTACGATTGAGATATTTACACCCAAAATGGCACTGGTAATTAGCAGTGAGTTTGCTACATTGTTTCGTCCATCACCCACATAGGCCAAAGTCAGATCCTCCAACTTTCCAAAGTGCTCCTTGATCGTTAAAAAGTCTGCCAACATTTGAGTTGGGTGCCATGCGTCAGTGAGGCCATTCCAAACGGGTACCCCAGAATGTTCTGCCAAAGCTTCAACTGCCGTTTGTGAAAATCCTCGATATTCAATACCATCAAACATACTGCCTAACACTTTTGCTGTATCCTCTACAGACTCTTTTTTTCCCAATTGAATATCATTTTTACCTAAATATTCGGGATGAGCACCTAAATCATTAGCGGCTGTCGTAAAAGCCGCCCTCGTACGCGTAGAGGTCTTTTCAAAAAGTAACGCAATATTTTTCCCCGCTAAATATTTATGCGGAATATTTTGTTTCTTTAATTCTTTTAAATGTGCTGCAAAATCAATCAAATAAAGCAACTCATCTTTAGTAAAATCCGTTTCCTTTAAAAAACTTTTCCCTTGAAAGATATTCATCATCATAACGCCTCCATTTTTGAATATTCATTCGTTACATCCAACATTATTTCATTTTTATTCATAATAACTGAATAAAATGAAAGTATCAACCTCAATTTTGAAATATTTATATAAAAAAGCTTCCTTAGAAGAATTTCAAGGAAGCCATCTATTTGTTCGTTTAACGAGTTTTGATGAGATTCAGCTTACAGATGAATACTCTTGCGCGACAAGCTCGCTTTCAAGTTGAAGACCGTATGTCATCTAGAAATCAAAGGTTTCACTGCAATGAAAGCATCAATTAGTTCGACAGATAAGCCTAAAGTAAACAAGAAATTTTAAAGCCTAGAACCAACATAACCAAAAGAGAACATTCTTATTCTCTTTTCCTAAAAAAAACAGCTGCTTAAGTGACTACTTTTTTTGCAATTTTCGAATACGCAATGTAATTAGATATTTAAGATCAGTAAATGCTTGCTCGGAAGTAAGTTCAACGACAAACCAGTGACCGCCCATAACTGGTTTGTCCTCTTTAAACGTTTGCTGAACGGATTGTGACATTGAAGCAATGTTCTCTGCTAATTCTTCCTGATAGAGATCAGATACAACAACCATCATTCTAGCGTTGTCATCTAGAAAATAAATCGTGCCTATATTACCACCGTACTTTTTCGCTTTTACATGCCACCCGCCGAATCGGCCTTTCTCCTTCGAATATTCGATGGAAAATTTAGGCTGATATTCTACTGTCAAATAATCCATTAATTTTTCAAAATAAGTGGCAGTTACATATTCTTTCATCTGTTCCATGGTTGGCTGTAGATCGATTGGAAATTGCTCTTGCCAAGAATTTTTCATCTAATCGCCTCCTTGACCTCATTATAGCAAGGCGTTAGATGTGTTGGAATGCTAAACTTGGATTAGCATTTAAGTTCATTTCTGCAAAATGATGTTTTTGCAGCTCAATATGAGCCGCGGCTCCAATCATTGCTGCATTATCGCCGCATAAGCGTAGTGGCGGTACAATCAGTTTCATGGTAGGTAATTCCTCGCTAATTGCAAAGGACATTTTCTCCCGTAGCCCTTTATTAGCCGCAACACCGCCAGCAACGATCAATTGTTTAACTGGATACGTTTTGCACGCCTTAATTGTCTTTGTCACTAAAACCTCAACGACACTTGCTTGAAAGCTTGCTGCTAAATTTTTCTTATCTAATTTTTCTCCGCGTTGTTCAGCGTTATGAGTCAAGTTTATAAAAGCACTCTTCAACCCACTAAAACTAAAATCAAAATTATCTTCTTTGATCATGGCACGAGGAAAATCATACGTATCTTCTCCTTGGTGTGCCAATTCATCTATTTCTTTACCACTGGGATAGCTTAATCCCAATACACGCCCAACTTTATCATAGGCTTCACCAGCTGCATCATCACGAGTCTCACCGATAATCTCAAACGAGCCATCTTTTTCCATATAAACCAATTCAGTATGTCCGCCACTAACTAACAAAGCCATCAAGGGAAACTCTAATGGTTCAACTAGACGCGCTGCATAAATATGTCCTGCCATATGGTTGATTGGTAATAATGGAAGTCCATTGGCCCAGGCAAAAGCTTTGGCTGCACTCAAACCAATCAATAGAGCTCCCACAAGCCCTGGTCCATAGGTAACTGCTACAGCACTGAGATCTTTTGCTGTTACATTTGCTTCAATCAATGCTTCTTCGATACAAATAGTAATTTGTTCCACATGATGGCGGCTAGCCACTTCTGGAACAACCCCGCCAAAACGTTTATGACTTTTAATTTGCGAAGCAACAATATTGGATAGAATTTTTTCGCCATTTTCGATTACTGCCACACTCGTTTCATCACAGCTGCTTTCGATTGCCAAGATAAGTTCTTTTTCATTCATCTGCATTTCCTACTTTCAAAGACATCAGTACCGCATCTTCTTGAGGGTGCTGATAATATTTTTTTCGAATTCCAATTTCTTGAAAGCCGAACTTCTCATAAAAAAGACGCGCCTCTCGATTCGAAGCACGTACTTCTAGAAAAATACTCGCTATTTTCTGTGACTCTGCATAACGAATCAAGCGTTTCATTAGCTTTTTGCCATGTCCTTGACCCTTTATTTCAGAAGCGATATTCGTAATTTCGATTTCATCACATACTTGATGAAATCCCAGAAAAGCGATAATCTCTGTTTCTTCTGAGAAATAATGGCTATGAGATTGTCTCATATCGCTGACAAATTGACTGATCGTCCACGGAGAGTCAAAAGCATACGCAGTTTGGCTGATCTCCCAAAATCTTCTTGCTAACTCTTCCAACTATCCCACTTCCAAACGTTTAATCATGTCCAAAGCATCCTCGTTATTCTCAGTGTAATAATTTTTTCTAATATTCCGTGCAGAAAATCCCAATCGCCGATATAAACGCTGAGCATCGGTATTACTGAGACGTACTTCTAAGGAGAGTGTTTCACAATCGTTCATTATAGCGAAATTTTCGACTTCGTCAATCAATAGCTTACCAATCCCACGATTTTGAAATGCAGTTGCTACTGCTATATTGGTAATGTGGGTATCGTTACCAATCAAACGACTACCAATAAACCCCGCAATAGTTGATTGTCTCGTTACCATGCAGATATACAAATGAGGGATCGGCGAATGAATTTCTGAAAGAAATGCACTTTTAGTCCAAGGGGTTTCACCAAAATAAACATCACGCTCTAGAGCAATCAATTCTTTGATATCTTGGTCAATGATTTCTCTCAATAAAAATTCTTCATCGCCTAAAATCACGCTTTTAGCATTGAAAGGGTATTGTTTCCCATAAAGGATCGTTCTTACTAATCCGCTAAATTTTTTCAACATAGTTTTCGTCCTCTGGCTGATGATTCTCCAACCATTTTTCTTCTGCCTCCACTCGCTTCAAATATTCTGGTACCAATCCATGAACATTTTCAACAGGTTGCGCAAGAAAACCTAGATTTCCTAAAACAATACCATTAGGCAAGTTCAACTCATCCGCTTCAGAAACTTCCGCGGTTGGTATCGCAGACATGATTTGCTCATTAAACTTATAGGCCTCACCAACAAAATACGCTGGTTCTTTAATCTGCTTCAACAAATCGATTAACGCGATATGCTGATCAGCTAAAATATTAACTAGTCTATGATTTTCCCAGCGATATGCACTCGCGTAGACATTGTTACGACGAGCATCCATCATTGGGATAATTAATTTATCTGTATGTATGTTTCCAGCAATCACCGCCAAACTAGAAACTGTGGTCAATTCAATTTTCAGTGTTTCTGCTAAAGTTTTCGCGGTTGTTACAGCGATTCGGATACCCGTGTACGATCCTGGACCCTTGGCTACGACAATCCGGTCCAAATCAGCAGGCTCTAATCCGCTTGCCTGCATCACCGACTCGATCGCCGGCATTAAGGTCAAACTATGATTCATTTTTCGATTTAATTGAAAGTGAGCTAACAGCTTTTCATTTTCTAAAACTGCCACAGCTAATGTTTGATTGGATGTATCCATCGCTAATAATTTCATGAAATTTCATTTCCTCGCATTTAAGATAGCAATATTTTAACACAAACTATATTTGCTTTCCTACTAACTGTTCAAAGATTTCTGCTTTCCTTAAATTGACAGAAAAAAAGCCGAACAATCATCCACTATCATATTTGATAGGAAAATGATCATTCGGTTGCTAATTGAATTTTTTTCATGAAAATTTTACAGTTTTGAAAATTATTTTGTAGAATCTCGTTGAATCAATTTAGTTCCCAACGTAATTTTTCGTGGTACCGGAGAAACTTCTTTTGCTAACTCCAAAATTGTTGAGACAGCTAGTTCACCCATCCATTCAGTTTCAACTTTAACAGTTGATAAAGATGGAGATACATATTTCGCCACACTGACGTCATTGAAGCCAATCACAGAAATATCTTCGGGAATTTTCAATCCTGCTTCTTGAATCGCTTGCATCGCCCCCACAGCCAATGCATCACTGGAGGCGAACAATGCATTTGGATACTCTTTCGTTTCCATTAAAAATTTTGTCATCGCTGTTTTTCCAGCTTCCATTGAAAAAGCAGCCGTCAAAGTGAATTCCGGTCGATAGAGATTGATTTGTTCTAGCTTCGTTTTAAATGCATGCAATCGTGGATCTTCGATTGGCTGCAAGTTGTGTTTAGTTGCCTCTTTGCCAGAAAGTATCCCGATTTTTTGATGTCCTTGCTGAATAAAGTAATCAATCACTAAGTTCAAACTTTGGTCAAAGTCCACGACTATTGAATTTAAGCCCATATTCATCCCGTCAAAATCAACAAATAATAAATTATCATCAACTTTTCTTAACTGTCGTATTTGTTCGGCATCGAATTTGCCTAATGCGATTGTTCCGCTGACTTGAGTATCTGACAAATCATTTAGGGTTTCTCGGCGAATTTGGATGTTTAACTCTTCAGCTTTTTTCTCAATCCCTAAACGAATTGATAAATAATATAAATCTGCTAATTCCTCCGCTTCGTTGTACCATTGTACAAGACGGATCACAGATTTCACCGCCTTGTTAGCACGCTTATGTTTCGTGTAATTTAATTCCTCCGCCACTTCAAAAATGCGCTGCTTTGTTTCTTGGGCGACGGATAATTCTTGATCGTAATTCAGCACACGAGAAACTGTGGCAGGTGAGACACCTGCTAATTTTGCAATATCTCGAATAGTTGCCATCGCTGCCCCTTTCTACAAAGTTTTAATAAAGCGTGTAAATCCTTCTTGCCCTTCGACATCCCGTTTAAAAACTCCTGCATCTTCCAAAACGCGAGCAAAAACTGCTCCTACTGCTTTTTGGACAACTTGAGTTACATTTTCTTGTGTAATTTGAGCATCGGCTTTTAATTCCTCTGCCCATTTTAGGTGATAATCAGCAATATCATTTTTTTCAGCTAATAAGTATTTTTCAACTTCTTTTAACTCTGATTCTAGACGTGGAGGTAAAACAGCCAATCCCATCACTTCAATCAGTCCAATATTTTCCTTCTTAATATGTTGAACATCTGGATGAGGGTGAAAAATACCGTCAGGAAACTCTTCAGAGACATTGTTATCTCGTAAAACTAGATCCATTTCAAATAAATCGTCTTTTCGGCGAGCAATTGGCGTAATTGTATGATGAGGTGTGCCATCTGCAGTTTGAGCTACGATTTGCAATGCCTCGTCCGAATAATTTTGCCATTTTTCAAAAATTAATTGTGATGCTTCAATCAAATCTTCTTGATTTTTTCCTTGTAAACGAATCACAGACATTGGCCACTTAACAATACCGGCTTTGACATTTGGAAAATCTTTCAGCTCAAAATTTCGTTCAATCTCGGCCACAGCCATCGGAAAAGTATGTCGCCCACCTTGGTAATGATCATGAGAAAGAATAGACCCACCAACAATTGGCAAGTCCGCATTTGAGCCAACAAAATAATGCGGCAGGACTTCTATGATTTTTAACAGACGTCGAAAAGTTGCTTTTGTTATCTTCATTGGGCGATGTTCTTCCGATAAAATAATACAGTGCTCATTGTAATAAGCGTACGGTGAATATTGGAAGCCCCAGCTTTCGCCATCAAGATTCATTCGAATAATACGATGATTGGTCCGTGCAGGATAATTCATTCGTCCTTTGTATCCTTCGTTTTCCATACACAACATGCAATCTGGATAATTGACTTGCTTCAGTTGTCTTTCTGCGGCAATTTGCTTCGGATCCTTTTCTGGTTTTGATAAATTAATTGTAATTTCCAACTCACCGTATTCTGTTTTAGCAGGAAAAATAATATTACGAGCAATTTCTCGAGTTTTGATATAATCATTGTCTTTGCTTAACTTGAAGAAATAATCTGTCGCTTGGACAGGATCCTTTGAATAGTACTGAGCGAAATAAGCATTTACAACAGAGGGTGGTGGAGTCATCAAATCCATCAGTTGAGCTTCTAACATATCTCTTTCAGCCTGTAAATCCTTAATTACTTGATTCTTTTCTGCTTGAACTAAAAGTTGATCGACTAATTCAACTGCACTCTCTGATACTATGCGATTTTCGGCTTTTGATAAGGAGTTCTCCCCAATCATCGCAATAACCCGATTTTCTAAATATAAACGATCCATCTCCATCCAACCGCCTGATTGAATAGCTAAAGTAACAAAATCTTTTACCGTTTGACTGACTGACACGCTACTTCCTCCTAATCCTCATATCCATGCGGATGGCTTACGTGCCAGTTCCACGCTGTTTTGATAATTGTCTTAATATCCGTATATTCTGGTTCCCAGCCTAACGTCGCTTTCACTTTATCACTGGAGGCTACCAAACGGCTTGGGTCACCAGCGCGGCGCGGACCAATTTTTGCAGCGATTTCTTTTCCTGTAACTTCACGTGCCGCGTCCAGCATTTCTTTGACTGAGTATCCATTGTTTGAACCAAGATTGAAGAAATTACTTGGATTTCCAGCTTTTAAATACTCTAGAGCAAGGATATGCGCAGCAGCTAAATCCTCTACTTGAACGTAATCACGAATGCATGTGCCATCTGGTGTATCATAGTCATCACCAAAAATGGTTAGATGATCTCTTTGTCCTAGTGCTACTTGTAAAATAATCGGAACTAAATGGGTCTCAGGATCATGGTCTTCGCCGATCGTCGCATCCGCTTTTGCGCCAGCAACATTAAAATAACGCAACGCAACGTATCGCATACCATAGGCGTTATCGCACCACTTCATCATTTTTTCCATCATTAATTTACTTTCACCATATGGATTGGTTGGATTTGTTTGAATCTCTTCCGTAATTGGTGAAACTCCTGGCTCACCATATGTAGCCGCAGTAGAAGAAAAGACAATGTTCTTCACGTCAAACTCTTCCATGACTTCTAATAGGCTTTCCATTCCAACAACATTATTGTTGAAATATTTTAACGGTTTTTCAACCGATTCACCAACTAATGAGCTGGCTGCAAAATGCACAACTCCCTCGATCGATTCTTTCTTGAAGACATCCCGCATAAATGCCTTATCGCGACAATCCCCTTCATAAAATTTCGCTTCTGGATCTACGGCTTCACGATGACCCGTCAATAAATTATCGACTACGACGACATCGTAATTTTTTGAAATTAATTTATCAACCGTATGTGATCCAATATATCCTGCCCCGCCTAGAACTAAAATTGCCATTTAATCGACTCCCGTCTTTTCTGTTTTATTTAGTAAACAAATTATAGTTTGTTTACTAAATAAAAGCAAGTGAATTTTCCGTTCGTTAAACTTTCTATTTTTGCGTTTTTGCTTCATAATGAAGATATAAAGAGAAGGAGTGATGAAACGATGCGTAAATTTGCTTCAGGATTCGTTACTGGTACTTTAGCTGCTGCAGCAGTAGTTGCTGGTGTAGTGATGGGCGTGAAAAAGAAAGTCATCGACCCAATTGAAGAAAAAAAATCAAAAATCGATGAAAATCGTAAAAAAGCTCGTAGAAAACGAATTGCACGATAAAAAAAGAAAGCCGCGGCTTTCTTTTTTTATTGATAAAGTGCATTAACAATTTGATTTGCTAAATAAAATACCCGATCATCACTTTTCGGACGTGGTGAAGCAGCATTTAACCAATCCAAGCCTTCAAGTGGAATCCCATAGCAGAATATGTTCGATAATATATTTCCCTCTTGGTCAATCACCTGATGTGTTTTACGACTGACTTGCAATGCTCCAGTAGGATATTCTTTCCCTTCAATTTCTACTTGATGCGGAGTTATATAACCTTTTTTACGCATCTGAATCAACAAGGTATTCGTTGTGCGTTCGAAACTAGTCGCTGGCAAACGAGCTTCAATTAAGTTTTTACAGCTATATGACTGTTCGGGTGCCTTTTTGCTAAAAGCTAAGAAGGTGCCATCTTTTCTTTCAACAGTCATTTCAGGTGCAAGAAACTCAATAAAGCCAGCCTTGACCAAGGCTAACAACTGCTTTTGTCGAATCACTGGTGCACCAATCGTCAGAAAACTATAGTTACGATTGAAGCTTCCAAAAAAATCTTCAAAATATTCCTTCGGCGAAAATTTATCATGATCCAACATATAGTTAAAGGGGTTCTGGATTTCTTTATAGGTATCAATTGTTGCAGCCAAAGCACCGGTCAAATTTCCTAATTCTGCCTCGTTAATATCGTTTTTTAAATAGTTTTGAATAAATTCAGGAAACTCTCTTGGCAAAACATTTTTTGTGGGATCGAAAAGCGCATCCCAATCTAAACGGTCTTCAGCAGAAATTTGGTATTTTTGCAAAACTGTTTCTCGATCACCATCACGATATTCCTCTAAAAAATTATCTAAAACTACTTCGGACTCAGTCAATTTCTTTTGATAGAAAACTAACTCAGCTTCCTTTTTTAATAAATCAAACAATTCTTGCGCACTGCCAGAAAACCGCTCCATAAAAGCTTGGGTCAGAATCTGTGGCTGCGCGTCCTCTCCGGCTTTCTTCTGATTATTAGGTCGAGCATGGTAGGGTAATCCTCTGCCCGAACCGACTATCAAATGCTGTTCCCTGCCAGAAGCTTCATACTCCAAGCAACCCTTTTTATCAATGAAGCGGCCACTCCATTTAGCAACGAACAACGCAATATAATCAAAAAAGCTCAACCCCAATCCTCTAAGAATTACATCGCCTTCTACTAAATGATCCAGCTGAGTATCAGAAGGATTTCCCGGTCCTTGATAAAAAAGATTATTTTCTTTTGCATAGCTTTGATTTTCTGCTTCTTTTTCACTCAGATAGTTTCGTGAATGTCCTGTTGCTAAAATCACATCGGTCACTTGATAGATATGGGAAGCCTCAAGCACTATATTATTTTCTTCTATAGTCAGATCTACTACTTTTTCTTTCATTAATTCGACAGTGATGTTTTCTGGCAATCCTTTTTTTAATTCATCGAAAAACCAGCATTGATAGACACCGTAATAGCGACGCTGACAATAATCGTTTTCACCTAATTCGGTCTCTGAGAGAAACGTTTTTTCTAGATCAAAATCAGTTAAATACTTTAATGCTTCGTCTTGATTCCATTCTGCTAAATTCGGTCCTTCATCTTCAGAAAATAGAGTCACATGTTGCATTACAGTGTTCATGATAACCTGATCGCTTTGATTTTCACGCCAAATATTACCTCCCGGTCCATCTGGATCAAAAAGTAAAAGTTCAATCTTTTCATTTTGAGGAGCTTGTTTGATTAAGCGATCCAAAGCAATCAATCCATATGGGCCTGCTCCAATAACTGCAATTTTTTTCATACATATTCCCCATTTTTTCATTCATTTCTTTAAGAGTAGAGAAAATTTGAGGAATAAGCAATAAAAAAAAAAGCTTCTGATGAATATTTCATCAAAAGCTCGTAGAACTATTTTAACACCCAGCGATCAAAAGCTTCTTTTACACCGTCTTCTAGATTGGTTGCAACAGTATAATCTGCAGCTGCTTTAATCGTTTCACTGGCATTGCCCATCGCTATTCCAGTTCCAGCAAATTCAATCATTGAAAGATCATTTTCTGCATCACCAATGGCCATCACTTCAGATTGTTTGATTCCCAAATGTTCACTCAACTCTTTCAGCGCTATCCCCTTACTAGCATTAGGATTTAATACTTCAAGAAAATATGGCGTACTGCGAACAAGTGTATATCTTTCAAAGTAGTCAGCTGGGATTTTTTTGAAGGCTTTGTTTAAAACCTCGGGATCGTCAATCATCATCATTTTAATCGGCAATACATTTTCTGCAGCAATTTCTTCCGGTGTTCGATAATGTAAAGGCATATTTACCAAATAGGATTCTAAAATCGTGTAAGGACTAATGTCACGATTAGATGTGTACATCTCCTTCTTATCTGCTAAATGTAGGTGAACGTTCAGCAAGCGTGCTAAATGATCAATCTCCAAATAATTTTCGCGAGTCAAGCCATGTTCAGCTACGATATCCCAAGTATTTGTATTCAGAACTAAAGCACCGTTATAAGTAATAATATAATCATCTATATTGTTTAGTCCCAAAACATCTAATTGCGCTCTTGTTCCTGATAATGGCCGCCCAGTGGACAAAACTACATAGACACCCGCTTCGCGCGCCTTCTTGATAGCGTCAACTACAGGCTGATTGATTTCATGATGATCGTTTAATAATGTGCCGTCCAAATCAATGGCAACTAATTTGATACTCATATATTTCTCCTAACTACTTCTAAATTTATTGCTGTAAATTAACTTGTTTAGGCTATCTAACTGTGGACATATTTCTTTCACTTATAAACTCAAGTGACTCAACAGTGTTTTGATTTTAACAGACAACGTAAAAAGTTCCAGCTTTCATAATAAGCGTAATTCGCTTTTCAGTCAATTTTGCTAAAGAGACATTGCAAGTTTTGTCGCCCTTATTCATAATCTGAATGGATATAACTATGTTAATTAATCATTTCTATTCTCACACAAAAAAACGGCCAGATATTTATCCAGCCGCTTTTTTATTAATCATTCTTTTTCTGTTTAACTTTTCCAGTCCATTCCTGCATGCCGCCTTTAAGAATGTATAAATCCTTGTACCCTTTTTTACGAAGCAGATTGGCTGCACGAGCGCTGACTGCCTTATTATGATCATAAATATAGATTGGTTGATCTTTCCGCAAAGAACTAAAGGTTTCTTTTAACATGCTAAACGGAAAACTACGAGCTCCCAAAATATGCTTTGCGTTGAACTCATCGCGTTCACGAACATCGATGACTTGAGCTTTCCGCATTCCTGCTTGAAACTCTTCTTGCGAAATAATTTTCGCGGAACGTCTCATCATGATCCGAACAAATAATTCATATAGACCAAATAAAACAATCACCGAAATTAATACAATATTTATCTTCCACCAAATTGACATACCTTGATTCCCCTCTTACCTTTTCTCTATTTTGCTAATGAAGCCGCCCCAATAACACCAGCTTCATTTCCTAATTCTGCTAATTTGATTGTAGTACTTTCTCGTACTTGTGGGAATGTAAATTCTTTGAAATAGTTCTCAATACGGCTGCGGAGAAATTCTCCCGCAGCAGAAACACCGCCACCAATGATAATTGTTGAAGGATTTAACGTATTCCCAAGATTTCCACAAGCTAATCCTAAATAGAAAGTTACTTTATCAACTACCATTAAGGCAAGATCATCATTTTCTTTTTCGGCCAATTCAAAAACATCTTTACTTGTGATATCTTCACCGTTATCCAAACGCGCTTTTAATTGTGAGCCGCCTGCATATTCCTCAGCCAATTGACGAGCAACGCGTACAACACCCGTCGCACTTGCAACTGTTTCTAAACAGCCACGCTTACCGCAGGTACATTCAAAACCATTAGGATCAACGGTGACATGTCCGATTTCACCAGCACAGCCAGCAATTCCGTGAAGTAGCTGACCGTTCATCACGATACCGCCGCCAACGCCAGTTCCTAGTGTCATAAAGACCACATCTGGTTCGTTGTCGCCAGCACCCTTCCAGCGTTCGCCTAAAGCAGCGACATTGGCATCGTTATCGATACTAAATTTGATTTTTGTTCCTTTTTCGATCTCACTTTTAACATGTTGCAAGGTCGTCCAGTTCAAATTGTAGGCGCCAATTACTGTTCCCGCCTCGATATCGACACTGCCGGGAGTACCCATGCCAATTCCGATAAACTGTTCTGGTGTCATACCATATAATGATAAATGATGATTAATAGAATCAATAATATCTGGAACGATATGTGAACCATCATCTAAAATATTTGTTTCAATACTCCATTTTTGCTGTATCTCCCCGGCTTCTGTCAAAATCGCAAATTTTACTGTTGTTCCGCCTAAGTCAATACCTAATAATTTTTTATCCACTCTAGTCACCTTCTCGACTTTCTTCAATGTGATGTTCCCGTTTTAAAATGCCCCAAGCCTGCAAATAAGTGTCTCGATCAATTACACGACTCTCATACAAATTTTTCAATTCGATTTGCATCAATTCGATATCGTAAATTCGTTTACCAACGTAAACATAAATACCAAATTGTTTTAGCAGTTGCTGCACATCATATAAACTTTCCATAAAAACACATCCCTAGTATTATACAGAAAAAAGAGCTCTTTTTATAGCCTAATTTCTATTTCCTAGCTTATTTTTTAATAAGTCATCTAGTCCACCATTCATTTTATAGCATTCTCTTAATAGTCGCAAATCAGTCATGAGGATTTCACCAGACCTGTGCAAACTTTAAAAAAACACCATGCAAAAAAATTGTTCTTTAATTGTAGACAAGCTTTTCTTCATAACGTCCATAAGAAAACCTCAGGAGAAAACCGCTCCTGAGGACTTTTTGTTTAGATTTAGATAAATCATTTTATTGTCGATCACTGATTCTAAATTCGTATCCAAGTACG